>Ga0153947_1000185_pt1 | contig 29197 bp, 31 predicted proteins | sample TSNJ031MetaG_FD_104697 | JGI IMG/M metagenome (GOLD analysis project Ga0153947, IMG submission 104697) | Attine ant fungus gardens microbial communities from New Jersey, USA - TSNJ031 MetaG | ecosystem: Host-associated > Fungi > Mycelium > Unclassified | place: USA: New Jersey, Wharton State... | reverse complement strand
TGCGCTTCAGTTATCCCGTTGATGGCTTGTGGAAACGGGGTATTACGGCGTGTCTGGATGCGGGCAGTCAGACCTCGGCCAGCTTTAACAGGACGCGCCACCTGATTGATGAAGCGCCCTGTGTGATCAACGCCTGCCTGGGTCTCTCCAGCATGTCGGAAACACAGGGCGAGATCTCCCGTTACACCCTGCTGGAGCAGGAGGTGGACAAGGAAAAAATCAAGGATCTGTTTGATATGCACCCCGATGTTCTGGTGGGAATAAAAGTATTCATTGGCCACAGCGACTCTCCCGGCGCGGAGCTTACCCGCCGGGTCATGAAAAAAGCCCGGGAGGTGTGCGACTATGTGGGTTGCCGTATGTTTGTTCATGTGGCAAATCCGGACATTCCCTTCCCCGAGCTGATCGAGTATTTTCAGGAGGGAGATAACTTCACCCACACCTATAATAAGGGGAATATTCTGAACGAAAACGGGGAGGTATACCAGCAGGCGTGGAGCGCAAAGAAGCGAGGTGTCATCTTTGATTCTGCCCGCGGCGCCCGCAACTGGAGTTCGGAGGTGGCGAAGGCCGCCTTTGATCAGGGCTTTTATCCGGATGTCATTACCGATGACCTCACCTGTCTGAGCAACGACCCGCATACCAGCCGTCTGACGGTGCATATGGGAGAGTGTGTTGCTATGGGGATGTCATTTGAGGATGTACTGGAGCGGGTGACCATCGCTCCCGCAAAGCTGATGAAGGGCGTTGAGGCAGGGGTGCGCCGGGGACTTCCCGCCAATCTGACGCTTCTGGAGGTCAGGGAAGAGCCCCACACTTTCCAGGACGCGTTTGGTCTGACCTATACCGGCCCTATGAGCATAACCCCCCGGGCCACCATCTTAAAAGGCCGCATCATGTTTAACTCCATAGTGACCGATTATTAAGGAAGGGGGAATACCGTTCATGCCATTTCTGCAAATATATTTGCCAAGAGGATTGGACGACGAGAAAATCGCAGGTTCCCTGAAAGAGATTACCGCCGCAGGAGACGCGATACTGGAAAATACCTTGGCCCGTATGATCCGCATTGGGGTGTATGAATCAGACCCGGAAAAGATTTACCAAGGGGGCGAGCCGACAGATGGCGTATTCCCCACGGTGCTGTTTCGCGTTGGTCCGGGGCGGAGTTTGGAAGCCAAGAACGCCTTTATGGCCCAAATCGCTGAGATTCTTCACCAGAATCTGGGCTGCCCCAAAGAGCATGTTCGCTGCCATATTATGGATAATGAGGCGGGCCACCATTTTGTCATTGGCGGCAAGCCGAAAGATTTTTCAAAGAAGGTGAAATAGATGCCCATTCTCTGTACCGTTCAAATGCCTGCGGGGAAGCCCCAGCACCAGATTGAGGCTGCGCTGCGGGATATTTCCCAGGTGCTGATACAGGATTTTAATGTCCAGCCTACCCAGGTTCGGGTTACGATTGACGAGCTGCCACGCAACCGGTATATAGTCGGCGGTGTGATGGCGGATGAACTGGATGGCTTTGATGAAAAGGAGTGATTCTACCTATGCGCAATCTATTCCGGGAAAGCATTGCTAGGGGGGAACACTGTCTGGGAACCTTCTCCTGCCTGGGAAGCGGCAGTGCCATAGAGGCGCTGGCCTATACAGGTATGGACTTTGTAATTATTGACGCGGAGCATGGCCCCTTCGAGGCGGAGCGTGTTCAGGACCTGATCCGGGCTGCGGAATTGCACCGGATCACCCCCTTTGTCCGGGTTAAGGATTCCGGTCGCGCCTCCATCCTTAAAATGCTGGATGCGGGCGCGAAGGCCCTTGTCATCCCGCAAATTCATTCCTCTGACCAGGTGAAAGAGGTGGTGATGCATGGAAAGTACCATCCCATAGGCAACCGGGGGTTCGCTCTGGGTCGTACTTCCGGATACGGAAACGAACCCTTTGCCCATGAAAATGGCATTTCGGGTTATTTTGAACACTGCAACCGTGAAACCCTTCTCTTTCCGCAATGTGAAACCAAGGGTTGCCTGGAGGAGATTGAAGAGATCGTTTCAATCAATGGCGTAGACGGAATTTTTGTCGGGCCCTATGATCTGTCCATCGCGCTGGAACGACCGGGAGCATTTGACACACCGGAATTTCAGTCTGCCATCGACCGCATCCTTGCCGCTGTGCGCGGGGCGGGAAAAATCGCCATCATGTTTACCTCAGCGCCGGGGGATGTGTCCCGATATGTTCAGATGGGATTTCAGGCAGTGACCCTGTCCACAGATATCCAACTTCTTATTACGCAAACCAAAAAGCTGCTTTCCTCCCTTAGAATCTAAGGGAGGAGCGTAAATGCGGGTTCGGTCAAGGCGTGTCCACAAGACGTAAAGACTTAGATTCATTCAAAGGGTCTGATGACTTGATTTATTTGGAGGAGTTCTGCAATGGATAGCAAGGAATATTTAGAGTCTCTTTTAGCCGCCGCACGGATAGCCCAGAAGGAATTTGAAGTATATCCCCAGGAGGTTGTGGATAAAGCAGTCAAGTCCATGGGCAAGGCTGTATATGACAACGCTGAATTGCTTGCTCGTATGGCCATCGATGAAACAAACATGGGCAGCTATGATAGCAAAGTGGCCAAGTGCAGAAACAAGTCCAAAAGCACTTGGTGGAGATTGAAGGACGAGAAGAGCCGCGGTATCATTGAGCGGGATGACAAGTGGGGCATCGTTAAGGTGGCGAAGCCCATCGGTGTAGTAGGAGGAATTACACCTGCGACAAATCCTGTTATTAACATCATGCACAACGCCATGCTGGCGATCAAGTGCGGCAATGCTTTCATCATCTGTCCCCACCCCCATGCCAAGGGGGTGGGCATCAAGACGGTAGAGCTGATGAACGGGGAGCTGGATAAGCTGGGTATGCCCAAAAATCTGATTCAAATCATCCCGGAACCCACAATGGAGCTATCCGCGGGCCTGATGAAGACGGTGGATTTATGCCTTTGCACAGGTGGCTCCGGTCTTGTCAAGGCAGCTTATTCCAGTGGCAAGCCCGCCATTGGTGTGGGACAGGGCAATGTTCAGGTATTGGTGGATCGGGATGTAAATCTGATGGAAGTGGCGTTGATGGTGATCACAGGCCGAATCTTTGATAACGGCGTTCTTTGCACCTGTGAGCAGAATATTATATGTCCGTCTGAAAAGAAGGGTGAGATGATTGCGGCATTGAGGGCAAACGGAGCATACTGTATTGATAGCGAAGAGGATGCCGAGAGGCTGCGCCAGAGCGCCTTCCCCGATGGAATGCTGAACAAGAACTTTCCCGGCGCCAGTGTTGCGAAGATTGCGCAATTGGCGGGACTTTCCGATGTACCCGCTGACGCAACGGTAATAGTTAGTCCTACAAGAGGCTATGCCTATGATGAAGTGCTCTCAAAGGAGAAGCTGTTCCCGGTGTTGGCACTCTTTCTTTATGATAAATGGGAGGACGCAATTGAAATTGCGAGGGCCAACCTGGAGATGGAGGGAATGGGCCACAGTGTTGTAATTCACTCCAACACAAATGAGCATATCGAGGCGGTGGCGGCTAAGGTAAATGTCTCCCGGTATGCTGTAAATCAGGTGGGGGGAACCGCTCTGGGCGGAGCCATGGATAACGGTCTCAATCCTACAACGACTTTGGGTTGTGGCACTTGGGGCAACAACAGTATCAGTGAAAATCTGTGGTTCCATCATCTGATGAATGTCAGCCGAATTGCCTATAAAATTCCTGATATTTATATCCCGGCTGATGAAGAAATCTGGGCCGCAAATTAAAGTCATATGAGTCAGACTTTGCAAGGGATATCAGATAGCAGAAATAGGAGAATGTATATGAACAAAGTACATACTCTGCATGATGCCATTGCTCGATATGTCAAAACCGGAGACCATATGGCAATTGGCGGCTTTACAACCAGCCGGAAGCCATTGGCGGCAGTCAGTGAAATTTTGCGTCAGGATCAGACTGATTTTATTGCCGAGGGTGGTCCGGCAGGCAGCGATTGGGACATGCTCATCGGTGCGGGCCGGGTCAAGGTCTATATCAACTGCTATACGGCAAATCCCCGTTTTTCCAATGTCTCCCGCCGTTTCCGCGCGGCCATCGAAGATGGAAAACTCCTCTTTGAGGACTATTCCCAGGATGCGGTCATGATGGCCTTCCACGGTGCTGCGCTGGGACTGCCCTATGTACCGGTGAAGATGATGCTTGGTTCCGGACTGGAAAAGGAGTGGGGCATCTCTCCAGAAGAACGCAGAAAAATTGATAAACTGTCAAACGAAAAGTTTATCATTCAGGATAATCCCTTTCATCCGGGGGAGAAGCTGCTGCTCATGCCGACCCCCAAGCTGGATTGCGCGATCATCCATGTGCAGATGGCGTCTCCTGATGGCACCTGCCGCATCTTGGGAGACGTCTACCACGATGTGGACATTGCCTTTGCCGCCAGTCGTACCATTGTCACCTGCGATGAACTGGTGACCAACGAGGAAATCCGCCGTGAGCCGGATAAAAATACCATTCCCGGCATTGTGGTGGACGCGGTGGTTCATCTCCCCTACGGGGCTCATCCCTCTCAGGTGTATGGCAGGTATGATTATGATAAGGAATTTTATCTTGATTATGACAAAGCGGGAAAGACCGCCGAGGGCTTTCAGGACTTCCTTCAAGAGTGGGTTTACGGCGTAAAGAACCACCGGGAATATTTGGATCAACTAGGCGCCTCACGAGTAGTTGGACTCAATGCTGTAACCGGCTTTGGCTATGCGGTGGAGAACGAGGTCATTGCAGGGGAGGAGGATGCCTGATGAATTATTCCAAAACAGAAATGCAGGCCTATACCATTGCCCGTATGATAGAAAAAGATCAGGTAGTTATCGTAGGCACCGGACTTCCCCTTGTAGGAGCCATTATGGCCAAAAAGTTATTTCAGCCCAGCTGTACACTTGTAGTGGAAAGCGGCCTGATGGACTTTAATCCGATTGAAATTCCGCGCAGCGTCAGTGATTTGCGCTCCATGAGCCACTGCAGCGTCACCTGTCCGCCTTATCGCTATCTGGGCTTTCAGGCGAATGAGCTGCTCCATGAAAGCACCCGGCTCATTGGTTTTATTGGTGGTGCGGCAGTGGACATGTATGGCAATGTGTCCGCCACCTGCATTGGCGATTACCGTCATCCTAAAACCAGATTCCCAGGCAGCGGCGGGGCAAACGGCATTGCATCTTTCGTCAATACCATAATCATGATGCAGCACGAGAAGCGGCGCTTTGCCCTTGAAATGCCCTATATCACAAGTCCTGGCTGGCTCATCGGATCCGGAAGCCGTGAAGAAGCGGGATTGCCCGCGAATCGTGGCCCCATGGCAGTGGTATCCGACCTAGGTGTGATGAAGTTCGACAGTAAGACCAAGCGGATGTATCTTGCGGGATACTACCCCGCCACCACCCCAGAGGAGGTACAGAAGAACACCTCTTTTGAACTAAACCTCTCGCAGGCGCAGGTCTTGCCGGGGCCCGATGAAGAAGCGCTTTATGTCCTTCGGTCTATTGATCCAACTGAAATTTATCTGCGCTAAGGCTCTGCCGTAAAATATGGCACGCATCAAGCCTTCCTTTAAAAACGATGATCCCTTCCCAAATCGTTGTATTTGGCACTGAAAAGATTGTACCCCAAGGGCGTGCTTCGCGATCAGACATTGGACGGTACGCTGTCGAAATTGGGATCAGGTGATGAGCCAGTTAAATATCCTGTTTGGTGACCGAACAGCCGGATCATTTGCCCGGAACAAAGCATTCACTGCGAGGATGTAATGTAAACTTCGAGTTCTGTACGGTTACGCAACCGGAAAGCAAGAAATCCCAACTGTGTGCAAGAATCAATACTACGCAGTTATGAAGGCATTACAATGATCTCCGGCTCAATAGAACCGATGCCTGGAACACGCCGTCCTTCGCCTCAAACTTTGTCAGACCGCCGTACTTTCTCGCCACGGCCCGCACGGAGGCAATGCCGATCCCCGCGCCCTGGCGTTTGCCGGACAGGAACAGATCGCCGATTTTGCCGTCGTAGCTGTTGTCCACCGTAATGCCGAGCATGTCGCCGTCAAGCTGCGCCTTGACCGTGATGAAGTCCTCGCCGCGCGGCATCCTGCCGCAGTCTTCCACGGCGTTTTTAAGGCAGTTGCCGAAAACCACGCACAAGTCCGCGTTGTTTATGCCGCCCCTTCTCTCCACGGACTTCAAGATCGGGATTGACGCGGAGTTGAGGAGTCTGTTATCTGTCGCAAATAGATTATTGGGGCAGCTTGAGGGCATGTCCTCTTTTTTACCCAATGCGGTTGCAATTGAAACTATCCTTTTACAAAAAGAGGCGCTGTTGTCCTGTCAAATTGACAGGATCAATGCGTCTCTTTATGATGTCTTAGACTTCTCGCGAAAAACTGATAAAGTAACCGCCCCAATCAAAAGATACGCGTCAGCCATGATTCTTGGGCTGGAAAAACTGAAAACAGCGCAATACAATAACGCCCTGCTGTGTGAAATTCATAAGGCGTTAATGAATGCCCCAATGAGGAAGGGTATGGACAGTTTAGAACAGAAGAGGTATTTATTGGAAAGGTTATGGTTATGTCAAATGCCGCTCCAACGTATAATCCGACTTCGCCAAACCACCTCCCGCGCGCCCTTCGTGATCTGGAGAAATTTATATGCCGTAATGATGATATTGACCCTTTGATTAACGCCGCTCTCGCACACTATCAGTTTGAAACTATACATCCGTTTCTGCCTGGAAATGGGCGTGTAGGAAGAATCCTTTCCTACTTGATTTTGGCAGATTAAGAAAGTGTTGACAAGCCCTATTTTATGTTTGTCTCATTACTTGAATTTAAATAAAGTGGAATACATTGACAGAATGAAACGGCTTCATCATTGTCGGGATTATGAACAATGGATCAAGTTTTTTATGAGAGCTGTTATCTATACTGCCAACGATTTATTGAAAAGTATCAAGAGTTGGCTGAACATCAGGGAACAAAATCTTTCTAAAATCAAAAAAAGCGGCAAAACCATAAAGGCAATCAAACCCCTCTATGAAGCAGCGGAGCGCTTGCTGATATTTGATGTCCATGCTGTTGCGCGAGAAACCGGAATCTCTTATAACACGGCCGCCGCCGCGCTCAAACTGCTTGCTGAATTAAAGATAGTTCGGCAAACCAATCGTAAGGAAAGAAACCGTGATTACGCCTGCGTGGATTTCCTTGAGTGTTTTATCGGGCAGGATACCCTGTTTGGAGTCGATGACTATACAGGTTGAGGGAGTGGAGCATATGGGGGAACCAAAGATATGGAAAACCGCCGTTTATATCCGAATTTCCAAAGACAATGGCGAGGACACGCTTGAAAATCAAGAAGATATTGTGACAAAGTATTTGAATACGCTCAGGAATGTGCAGGTCTGCGCCATAAAGGTTGATGACGGATACAGCGGACTGCACTGTAACCGTCCGGCGTTTCAAGAGATGCTGCGCGATATAGAGCAGGGAACAATTATTGCGAATAAAGCCGTATTTACCGGTACAGCGCGGGAATGTAGAAATTGAAAACATCACCTTTAATACAGCGATGGCAGAACTGACAAAAAGTATAAGCCCTGATGGTAGAATAGCTCCGGTACTGCAGTTGGATGAAAGCAAATATATATTCACTGTTCAAAATGATACTGGAACAGGCAAAGCATATATTAGTTTGATTACACTGGATTTGGCGGTATTGCAAACAACAGGGTTACCTTTCTTAATTCATGACACCATGTTATTCAAAAATGTTGAAAATACAATATTTGAACACCTCATTGATATCTATAAAAGGCAAGAAAAACAAGTGTTTATTGCGGTTGACGAGATAAATAAATTCGAGCCGACTGCTATGGAAACGCTTGAAAACAATTGTGTTCTCCAACTTTCTTATGAAAACACTTTATTCATTAAAGATTGGAAAAAGAGTACATATGAAACAAACTGAATATAAAAATTGGTTGCATCTAAATTGACCAAATGACACAGTTAAAAAAACGACAAGATCCGACAAGAGAATCTTCTCCTTTTTTATTTTAGTTGATAAAGAATGCGCAAAATGATATAATAATTACAATAAAAATTCAGGTTATTGCACACTCGCATTGGTTCGAGAAGGTGAGCGAACAGTATTTATATAGAACGTGTTTAGAGGTGCAACATGAGTTTGTTTCATAAAAGATGCCAATGTGATATTGTTATCCAAATGATAGAAGGGCCATTGCACGGAGATTACGTTGGGAATTTATACAAAATGGACGAACTGGAAAAACAAGGTATCTTAGAGCTATATGCGGGAGATACTCCAATTGAGGATGTAAAAAGGCACTTAAAGATAGAAGACAGATACACAATAACCCATTATTATAAATGCCAAAAGTGCGGGAAGACATTTTTTATTGGATTTTGTTGTAGAGGAAGTTATATTTTCAAGGTTAGGGAAGACAGCATAGACAATGTTGATTTTGATGATATTTTTGACGGTAAAGATAAATTAGGAACTTATTTTAACAGGTGAAACAACAAATACAGGTTCGCAGTATAAGCATACTTTTCATTCACCATCGCTATAAGTCGGCCAATCCAACATATCTAAAATGACCTATTAAGCCAAGATAGGTTGACAAACTGAGAGGCCGAAAAACGGCTTGAAATCAAGGGCTGTCACCCATAGGGACACAATGTGAACCCAGGGCAAACCGGATGCGGACAACAGGCAACGCACAGGATTTTTCCTGTGTGTTGCCTGTTTCTTCAGAAAGCTTATTCAGCGTGCAACTACCGTTGCTGCTGATGATACAATCCGTGTAATAGTCGAATAAACGCTGCTGCCCGTTGTCTTGCAGTACTCTTTTGATAGCGAAGTATATTAAACAACAGGTCGTGAGAAGTGGCAATATTGTTACAGCGAATGGTACGGCGGCTTTAGAATTTTCTAGAGAAGTAATGTTTGCTTTGGAAATTGCAAGTGAACATGAGCTTTTTGGAATTTATAATTTTCATAAGCTTGGATTCTACAACGCGGAAATGCCTGAGTTTTGAGACTTTATTTTGAACACAGTTAAAGCGATCATGCGCAGTAAAATGATTGGATATGAACGATTATCGGTAAGCAGTTAAGGTAGTAAACTTATATCATATTCGCTGCTAAATGTTGGGGGGATGGTAAATATGGATAAAAATGGATCTGTTAAAATGAAGTTATATCTTCTCTTTATGTTGCTCTTAACGATATTGTGTGGTTGTACGCCAAAAACTGGCGAACCGGATAGATTAGGTTCATGGGGGCAAATAAACCAAAGCGTTACAAGAGGAACGGATTGGCAACAAATTGTGACTGACAGCCCATTTCAACTTGGCGAAAAATCAGTAAAAGGAAGTTGGAATGCCCCTGATGGAATGCAGGATTACTATGAAATTGAATTTGGCACATATCCCAGCATTGACGGTTCTACCGTTGCTGTTCCGATGGCAGTTGAATTTGCGAGGCAGCATTTGAATTTTTCAGACGAAGACGCGAACGATTTTGCGGCATTTTCCACAACTCATGGCGCCTATGAAAATCTTGTATTAAAAAGAGCCAATACATCGGGAACAATCAGATCGGAAGATATTTTTTTAGATGAAAATCATCCGGTGGATTTGATTATAGCAACTGAACCCTCTGCTGATGAATTGGATATGGCGGCACAAAACAATATTACACTGATTAAAAAGCCTGTTTGTTATGATGCGTTTGTTTTTATTACTCACAAAGATAATCCCGTTGACAGCATTACAGTTGAACAGATTCAGGACATATACTCCGGAAAAATTACAAATTGGAAGGATGTGGGCGGTGAAGATATGCTTATTACCGCTTACCAGAGAGAGGAAAACTCCGGCAGCCAGACCGCAATGTTAAACTTAGTAATGAAAGATACCCCCATGCTTCCGCCAGAAATGGTCAAAGTAGTTTGGGCAATGGGTTCGCTTGTGGATGCTGTCGCGGAATATAAAAATAACAGCGCGAGTATAGGTTACACGTATCAATATTATATTGATACCTTATACAAAAATGAAGATATAAAGGTTTTAGAAATTAACGGGATATCCTCAGATGAAAACAATCTCAGAACAAGTTTGTATCCTTTCACCACCTGCTATTATGGCATTGTCAGGAGTGATGACGAAAATTCCGTTGGCGTTAAATTTTTAAATTGGATGTTGTCCCAAGAAGGCCAGCAATGTATCAAACAAGCCGGATACATTCCTTATATAGAGTATTGAGCAGGTAAAAAATGAACAGTTATGTTCAGTAGATATGATATAAGACTTCAAAGCTTAGCTTCTTCTTCTCGTTTTCAATGGGGTATAACTATCTCCCGCCTATGCCGGCTTCGTTTGCTTAAGCCTCCATTATAATATCAGCCTTTTGCTGGGCCGTTTTAATGATGTCACTGAGATTGTCAGGGATAATATGCACTATCGGTTCCCCCACTTAACATGATTGTACAAGACTATGTCATGTTGATAATGGCGCAATAGTTCAATTACCAATGAACGGATAGTTCTATGCATTAACCTAAACCTGAATGGCGATCCCTCCAATTCAAATTTTTTTGGATCGGAGGGATTTTATTATTTTATTATGCGCTGGTCGGAGACTTGTTTTTCCCAGCGCTGTTCACAAGCAAAAAATGCGGGTGCGAAAAAACGGAAGAAACTTTTGAAATGTTGGTTGGCTCCTACTTAATCCCTTTATGGGAGGTATTCATACGGGAGGCCAAATACATGGAGAGGACAATTTTACGCGGCGACATTTATTACGCCGGCTTAAATCCCGTTGTCGGCAGTGAACAGGGCGGCGTCCGTCCTGTTCTTGTCATTCAGAATAATACCGGAAACAAACACAACCCCACGATCATTGTGGCGGCAATCACAAGCAGGGTAAAGTCAAATTTGGCCACGCACATAAAAGCCCTGCAATACGCCTTTTTAGGATCGGCCTGATCGCTTCTAATCCCGCGGACAGGGTGCAACGGCCCCAAAAGACCGCACAAAAACGAAATCCGGCTGTCGTACCCTTGAAAAACAGCACGGGAGACTGATCCTACATGAGAAGGTCAATGCCGATTTTTATGTTCAGTCCATTCTTCATTCAGCATTGCCCCTCTCATGTTTTAATCTAATGCTGTTATATAGGTTAAGTGTTGCGAGCCATACCGCATAGCATTTTGACCATATTGGGGTCGCGGTGACTGAAGAACAGGCTTTCTCTTGTGTCCAACGCTGCAATGTTGGCTAAATCCTCGCTATCCAGAGTGAAATCAAATACATTGAAGTTCTCTGCGATTCTCTCTTTGCGGACGGACTTCGGGATTGCTGCCACGCCTCGCTGCGTGAGCCAATTCAGGACTACCTGCGCCACTGACTTGCCGTGCTTTTCCGCGATCTTCTGCAAGGTCTCATTGGTAAACAGATTGTTGCGCCCTTCCGCGAAGGGCCCCCAGGACTGGATTTGCACACCGAACTCCTGCATGATGTTCATGCTCTCCACCTGTTGGCAGAAGGGATGGGTCTCCACCTGATTAACCGCTGGTACAATCTCATTGTTCATAAACAGGTCTATCAATCTGTCGGGATAGAAATTACTGACGCCGATTGCCCGGATTTTGCCCTCACGGTAGAGCTCCTCCATAGCCCGCCAGGAACCGTATACATCACCGAAGGGTTGATGGATCAGGTATAAATCCAGATAGTCGAGATCCATGCGGGAAAGGGACCGTGCAAACGCATCCTTGGTTTTTGCATAACCGGTATCCGCGATCCAAAGCTTGGTTGTGATAAACAGCTCCTCACGCGATACGCAGCTGCGTTTGATGGCCCTGCCGACAGCTTCCTCGTTGCCGTAACCGGCGGCGGTGTCAATGAGTCTATAACCGGTCTCAATGGCATCGACAACGCACTGTTCACATTCAGCTGCGTCTGTAATCTGGAAAACACCGTACCCTAATATGGGCATTTTCACACCGTTATTCAGTGTTGCTGTTTTCATCATCATGACTCCTTTTCCTCTGTAAAGTTTTATCTAAAACCCCAATTCCTCCAACCAGGCGATTACGGCGGGTTCCGCCTCATGCACAGAGTTTCTGGACACTGAGTAGCCGTTTCGCTCTACGGTGGCACCGGGCTGCAGGCTCGCAATGGTGCTGGTGGTATTTGAAAATCCGCTGCCACCATGCGTATTGAAAGGGATGATGGTTTTGCCGGAAAGATCATATTCCTCCAGGAAGGTGTAAAGGATCATGGGCATATCGCCCCACCAGTTGGGATAGCCGAGGAAAATGGTATCGTATTGCTCAATGCTCTCTACCTCGGCGTTGAGCTTGGGCCGAGCACCCTGCTCTTGTTCATCTGCCGCCAAATCGACAAGGGTGCTGTGATCAGTGGGATAGGGGATCTCCGGCTGAATGCGGAATATATCGGCGCCTGTGTGCTCCTGAATCATGTAGGCGACATACTGGGTGTTGCCCAGAACTTCACCATTGATTACAACGGCACTGTTTTCCTCTTCTTGTGTCATGTTGCCCGGATCGGTGGTTTCCGGCATGGAGAAGTAGACGACAAGCGTTTTGTTTTGAGCCGCAGGCGTTTCGGGCCCCTGGGACTGCTCCGGCGTTTTTGTTGCTTCAGTCTGGCCGCTTAAGTAGTTCATCAGCACTGTGGCAACTTCGGCGCGGGAGGCTCCTGATGAGGGGTCAAATATATTGCCCGACTTGCCGTTCATGACACCGTTTGCATTTGCCCAGGACACTCCCTCCACAGCCCATGAGGAAATCTGGGCGGAATCGGTAAAACTCAAAGTCTGGGCAGAGCCAGCAGTGCCGTTTTTATACTGCTCGTATCGGTACATCAGGGTGGCAATCTGCTCGCGGGTAACAGGGTCATTTGAGCCAAAAGTCCGGACATTGTATCCAGCAACTATCTCATTCTGGACTGCCCAGCACACGGCTTCAGTGTACCAGGTACCTGCCGGCACGTCATCAAAGGTAAGTGTTCTTTGAACCGATGGACTGCCGTCCAGGCGCCACAGCACGGTTGCCAGCATAGCCCGGCTCATAACAGTCTCGGGTGCAAACGCTGTTTCGGAAACGCCGCTCATCAGATTATTTTCCAGGACATAGGCAACAGCTTCGGCATACCACGCGCTCGGGCTGACATCAGTAAACGGGGTATCATTTTCAGCGGAAAATACCGCAGGCATTGCGGAAAGTGTCAGCGCAAGCGTCAGCAGCGCAGACAGCAGCTTTCGTATTTTTGTCATCTTTTAATCCTCTTTCCTGTTTTTGAGATAGAATCAGACCTGCAAACCGGCCTGATAAGCCTCGTCCATGGCTTCTGTATCCTTCACCTCGCCCGGCAGATACACCCCGGTCCCGTAGATCCGCCCCTTCTCATTGGCGCCGTCCAGACAGTCGAGGAAGGCTGTAAATCCGTCAAAGGTACGGTCAAATTGAGCCTTGCTCTTTGTAGCCGCTGTTGCGATGAAGTAAAAGTCTTTGTCTGTGATCTCCAGATACCGTGGGAGCGTGCGGTCAATCATAACTTTCATCTGACCGTTCATGGTGTAATAGTAGATGGGCGTTGCCAGCACGACAACATCGGCCTGAACCATCTTGTCGAGAATTTCCTTCATATCGTCCTGCTGAAAACAAGCTTTGGTACTGCGGCAGGCATAGCAAGCGATACAGAAGCCAATTTTCTTGTCATGGAGTTGGATTTTTTCTGCTATATGCCCGGCCTCCTCCGCGCCCTTGATGAATTGGTCACAGAGAGTATCAGAATTGCCACCCTTGCGGGGGCTGCTTGATAAAACTAAAATTTTCTTTTTCATATTCGCTCCTGTCTATCGGATAAAGTTTGTAAAAGGCTTCATTTCCTGTTCCGGGATTTCCACGCCCGCATTTCTGCCTGCTTCCTGACAACGGAGCAGATAGGCCATGTTTTTGCCCGGCTCTTTCATTGTGAACAAGCCCTCGGTATCCTGCTGTACATCCTCCGGTCTCACGCCGTGAACCATGTTCCAGTAGCGGGTTGATACAATGGGCATTTCTATGATTCTTCCTTCCCAATTGGACACTCAAACCAGAAGGTGGTCAGCCCATCCTCGCAATCCACGCCATAGGGCATATCATGTGCGTTCAGGAAGGTGCTGACAATGGAAAGGCCGATGCCGGTGCCTTTTTTTCGTCCGCCCTGATGCTGGCTGCGCTGATACCGTTCCCAGATGAGCTGGCGCTCCTCCTCGGGAATGGGTTCGCCGGGGTTGATGACGGATACCCTGACTTTTTTATCGGCAATTTCTTTTATCGTGACAGAAATTGTATCGCCATCCGCAGTATGATTGATGGCGTTGTACAGCATGTTGCGCAGAGCCTGGCTGATTTTTAGCGCATCCACATGAACCGGTATGTCGGTATGAGTGCTTTTGATGCCGATGGCTATTTGATATTCAGAGGCATTCTTTTCGCAGTGCATGACCTCCGATTCTATAATGTCATAAAGGTTGTAGCAATCCTTTTTTAGCTGGACATACCCCGCCTGGAGTTGGGAGTAGTCCATGATGTCGCTGACCATTTCACTCATTCGCCGCGCTTCGCTAATAATCAGATTCAAATCTCCTTCGCGCTTTGCATCGTTCTTCCAGTTGATATCCCGGACCATTTCGGCATACCCGGATATCAGAGAGAGGGGCGCGCGCAGCTCATGGGACACATTGGCAATCACTTCCTTGCGCAGAACATCCACACGCTGGAGCGCCACGCCCAGTTCTTCTACAGAATGCGAGAGCTGCCCCAACTCATCGTTTAGTTTTATTCCGGGCGTTGCGGTCAAATCGCCCTGTGCCATGCTGTCCACGGCTTCCTTAATCACGCGGATAGGCCTGGTAAAGTACCGGGACAGCAAGGCGGCCAGTGCGGCAGATATCAATGTCAGGATCAGGCTGAGCACTACAAGCTGTCGGCGGTTGATTTCGAGCATCGTGTTCATTTCATCCAGGGAATAATACAAGATGACAGAGGAAGGCTTGCCGTCATAAAAAACAGGGATGCCGATTTCGATGGCAAACATCCTCCCATCGTATTCAATCACCTTTTTGTACTGCTGCCCTCCAAGCACCTGCTGGTATTCCTCGCTCTCTTTGACGATATGCCAAACCGTGCTCTCTGTGCTAGATACCTGGTAGCCGTTGCTGTAAAGAGCAATCAGTTCTCCATCGCCATCGATCAGCATCATCTTGCCACTGGTGGCTTTGCTCAGTTGTGGTACCAATGCATCGTTATGCGCAAGGTCTTCCGTCCTCAAATCCTCCATGACAGGATCCAGCCTGCTCTGCGCCTGGGAGATGGTCGAGTCAATGTAATTTTGCTCAAACAAGTATATCTGGGCGAACCACATAAACGCCACGCTGAACAGCGTAAGCGCCATCATGATCAGCCAGAGCCGCACGACCATTTTGTATCGGAGCTTGGGTTTCCCATTATTCGTTATATTCAAATTTATAACCCACCCCCCATACGGTTTGGATCAGCTTTCGATAATGACCCAACCTCTCCCGAAGCGATTTTACATGCGTGTCAACGGTACGGGCATCGCCTAAATACTCATAGCCCCATACCTTTTCAAGCAGGCGCTCCCGAGAAAGCACAATATGCTCATTTTGCGCAAGGGTTAGCAGCAGGTCAAACTCCTTCGGCGTAATCGTCAATGCGGAATCTCCCAGTGTTACGGTACGGGCATCGGGCGATATGCACAGCTCCCCAAACCGATAGTTTGCGTCCTGCTTGGCGCCGGTACGCTTTAGCACAGCCGCAACCCTGGCCATCAGCTCTTTGGGACTAAAAGGCTTTTGCACATAGTCATCCGCACCGAGCTTGAAGCCGAGCAGCCTGTCATATTCTTCTCCGCGAGCCGTCAACATGATAACAGGGACTTCACTTGTTTTCCGTATTTCCGCCAGCGTTTCAAAGCCGTTGGGTCCCGGCATCATTACATCTAAAACAACAATGTCGAAGGGTGTGCTTTCGATCTTCCGGATCGCATCCTCGCCGCATTCCGCTTCTTCACACTGAAAACCATCCAGTTCCGCATAGGTAAGCACCAACTTGCGAAGGTGTATATCGTCATCCGTTATGAGTACTTTTTTCACTTGATTCCCTCCTCCTGCAAGCGTGCATTGTTTGAAATCAGCATAAGCCGTATAACTATCATTAAAAACGAGGAATCTTTTTGTGTCAAGCATTTAAAGACGTCTTCAGGCGGAAATGCCGGGTCCCGGGATATGCCTTTATATGATAAGGTCCACGATTAAGCCGGACAGGAAAGCAAATACCATGCAGAACAGAATGTAGAGTATAAAACGCTTCATACCAAGTACAATCTTCATAGCTCCCAAATTGGTGATCTTTGTCGCCGGGCCGGTAATCATAAAAGCTGTAGCCGAGCCCATGCTCATGCCACTAACCAGCCAGCCCTGAAGCAGCGGAATGGTTCCTCCTCCGCAGGCATAAAGCGGCACGCCAATGGTGGCTGCCATAAGAATGCCGAATGCTTTGTTATTGCCAAAAATGCTGACCATCAGATCCTGCGGAACATACCGCTGGAAAACAGCCGAGAGAATAATGCCAATCAGAAAGTATGGTCCTGTGGCCTTGACATTCCGCCAGATATTTTTGAGCAGCCGCAGTAAAGGGTTGGGGTCGGTATCCCGATTGGCAGGCTCGCCAAACCCGGAAAAGTTGAAGAAACTCTTGCCTTTATTGGTGTAGAAGAAACGGATGCAGAGGCCCGCAACGGCCCCACAGATAAAGCAGGAGACAATGCGGACAACAAGCGCCGTTTTGCCCAGTGCCGCGCTGTAGATGATGAGCTGGGGGTTTAGCAGGATAGAGCTCATCATAAACGCGACCAGCCAATCATCCTTCATCCCTTTTTCCGAGAATGAGGCAGCTATGGGGATTGTGCCATACATGCATAGGGGGGAGGCGATTCCGATCGCACTTGCCGGAATTACCCCGAAGATCCCCATTTTTTTGCTTTGCAAGGCGCCGAATAGCTGGTGTATTTTCTGCTTCCCGAATACCGAAATAACAGAACCCAGAACGATGCCCACCACCCAGTACCCAAAAATCTGCTCAAACTGGACGGTGAAGTAGTACCAGAGATAGATAAACTCCCGCCGCAATATATCAATCATCGCCATTTACCCGCGCCAATATAAATTTTTATAGCTGTCATTCTTAGTCATTCGTATCCGCAGGTGGCTCAAATGACTCGAACTCCGGCTCCGAGTCTGCAGTACTGAAGCCAAAGGCAGGAATTCCTGTTTCCAAAGTGGCGATCTGCCGCATTTCTTCTTGCGTTAATTCAAAATCAAATATTGAGATATTTTCCAGAATGTGATCGGGATTCCTTGAGCCGGGTATCGCAATGCCGCCTGACTGAAGATGCCATCTCAAAATGACCTGTGCTGCGCTTTTGTTGTGTGCTTCGGCAATTTCAAGAATTGTTTCATGTTCAAACAGGCTCACTTGTCTGTCGCTGCGGCCGCCAAGCGGGAACCAATCCATCATAACGGTGCCGTAAGGTCTTATATGCGCCTGCAGTTTCCCCTGCTGAAAAAATGGATTTCTTTCGTTTTGCAAAACAGCCGGTGTAATAGTTGCTATGCTGTGTTCAGTTGCCCAGGCAATGGCATCCGCAGACCATGTGGACGCGGACTGCACATCTGAAAAAGCAGGTACGGCAGTCGCGGTTTTACTGCCGTCATAATGCCAAAGGATGGTAATGAGTTGTTCCCTTGCCCGGTTCAATTCGGTGTTCGGTGAAAATGCCATATCGGATGTACCCACCATCGGTTCGTTTTCATAGCAATAGGCCACCGCCTGGGCATACCACACATCCGCCGGCACATCGGTGAATACGGAATCTGACGCGGCCGCAAATGCACCTGTGCTCAGCGCGAGAGCGACTACAAGCACCAGTGCGAGAATCCTTTTTGCTTTTTTCATGTTCGTACATCCTATCAAAAATTTAATTGTCAATGCTCACTATCTCATAGGTCTGACTGCCAAGACCGATTGCCTCGCCATGCTCCAGAACATGAACGGCATTTCTGCTCTCGATACGCGCAACCAAAGACTGACCGTCTTCGGCGGCATAGACCAGGTCAACACAGGCCCGATCCAATGCTACAGGGTCATAGGAGGCCAGAATACCGATGTCGTGCATATCAGGTTCGGAGGGGTTGCCGTTACAGTCGCAGTCCACAGACAGGCGGTTCATGACGTTGATGTAAAGGATATTACCGTCAAGACTGTCGACAACGGATTTTCCCGCTTCGGCCATTGACTCCAAAAACGCATCCTGATTGCCGCCCCAGGGACTGGTCATGCTGTTTCCGCCTGTGTGAATCCAGCTCTTGCCGGCGGCGGAGGCAATTCCGATAGAGATGTTCTTGATTGCGCCGCCAAAGCCTCCCATGGCGTGTCCCTTGAAGTGGGAAAGAACGAGGAAGGAATCGTAATTTGCAAAGTTCGCTCCCACGAAGTTCTCAGTTAGCTGGGTGCCACCCACTACCGGTAAACTGATATAGCCATCAGCATCCATGATATCCACATCAGCTATTGCGGTAAAGCCATGGTCAATTGCCAATTGCCGGTGCATGGCGGCTGATGCGCGAGAACCGCCGTATGCTGTATTGCATTCAACAATGGTTCCATCAACGAACTGCACAAGGTCCCTAATAAAGTCGGGGCGGAGATAATTGCTGTTTTCCGATTCGCCGGTGTGAACCTTAACGGCCACATTACCGGGAAGCTCGCGGTCTAACGCTTCATAAACCGCCATTAGGCCCTCGGGGCTGATATCTGTGGTCATATAGACGGTGGAGGCAACTCCTTCCACTGGCGGAGAATGTTCAGGGGAGTGTCCCACCTCCCCGTCAGATAAGTATCGATAAAGAATCGTTGCTACCTCTGCCCGCGTTGCATTGCCCGCAGGATCGAAAATATTTCCGGGCTTACCACCGACAATTTCTTGATCAACTGCCCAGGAGACGCTTTGCCTCGCCCAATCTGAGATGTTGCTGGAGTCTGCAAAGGTTTCTGCGGCTGTCGAAGCATCCGGGGTTTCAGCATGCCGCCAAAGGATGGTTGTAATTTGTTCGCGTGTGATGGGGTCATTTGTACCGAATATGCCATTGCCATAGCCGCTTACAATTCCGTTTTCTTCTGCCCATGTGATTGCATCTGTGTACCACATCCCGGCTTCAACATCCGTAAAGCTATTATCGGATACTGTTGGACTGCCTGCATGACGATACAAAACAGTCGCAAGCATGGCACGAGTCATTGACTCATTGGGAGAAAAGCCTGTGTCTGAGGTTCCGTTCATAATGTCGTTCTCTGAACAATAGGCAATTGCCTCTGCATACCATGCACCTGAAGCAACATCGCTGAATCTGGTTTCTGCTGCAATCAAGGTGATATTTCCTGCCGGGGTTTCGGTGTCGTCAGTAGCCAGCGTATTTTGCGGCATAGCCGCAAATGCACGGATGCTCAGGGCAATTGCGATTACCAAAGCTGCAACAGCCATACTTCTTCTGCTTTTCATCTTTCGAGGCCCCCTTCAATTAATTTTTCAATCATCCATGCTCATTTCGGGCTGATGTCTGTGGTCATGAAGACGGTTGAAGCTTCGCCTGAGCCGGATCCGGAAGGTTCTTCATCTCCCGAATCTGTTTCCTGCGAGTCATTAGGGGTTGTCGATGGCGGTAATGTCGATGGTTCTGGGGATCTGTTGCGCTTTGATTTGCTTCTCCGCTACATCCTGCCAGCATAAACAAAGTTAAAGCCAGGATGGGGAAGAATGAAAGGTATCGCTTCATATAGCTCCTCCATTTCTCTCAGATATCATTTAGATGCATATAGAGCATACAAATAAGTTGTGAGAGAAGTGTGAGAAAAGATTGAGAAATTCGGCAAATTTTTATCTGATGGACTAAGGAATCATGATGGATCAAAAGGATATTCTGGCGATTTTTAACGCGATCAAAAAAGGTTCGCTTACCCACGAGGCTGCCCTCGGCAAACGCGATCATAGGGCGGCACCCTGACAGTAAAAAAGCTCTCAAAGCCGCCATCAAACAGCGTTAAGAGCCAAGGATTTTGGTGCGAATAATCATGTGGGGAATAGACAAGCCCTGATAAATCAATATTTTACAGCCAATAGGCAATGCTTACAGATATTTTAGCTCCTTAATCTGAATCAATTTTAGCCTGTGTGCAATCCAAGTATTCTGCGTCTAAGGGCATTTCATGTTTAAATTTCAGATCAACTCTATATGTAGTTTTGAAAATGTTGTTGCTATTTCTTTCTCAATATAACTTAAGAGCCTCTAATTCATCAAAGAGATAGTGATTCTTTTCTTGTATCCATTTACATCCCAAAATACAGGTTTTGCATGGCTCTCCCTCAGAGATTGGTTTTATTGATATCTTTGAATTTTTTCTGCTTCTTCGCTGTGCTTGTTATTCTGCTCATTCTCTATAATTATTATGTTTAGAACGCCCTAAATTGGTAAACTATTGCAAAAAAATCAACAGAGAAACATACCGTTTCCGACCGAGGCCGGGAACGGTATGTTTACGATTACTAAAATATTTTTTGCAATTGACAATTAAGTGCTTTTAGTGTATAGTGTGTATTGCATAAATACACACTATAAGATTGGCAGGTATGCGTATGAAAATATTGATTTCAAATGCTTCTGATAAACCGCTGTAACAGCAGATAAAGGAGCAAATTATTGACGCGATTCTAAAAGGTGAATTGGCAGAGGGCGACCCCTTGCCGTCAATCCGAAGTTTTGCAAATGATATAAAAGTTAGCGTTTTGACGATTCGGCGTGTATATGACGAGTTGGAGCAGGAGGGATTTACCACAAGTCAAGTTGGCATTGGTACTTTTGTATCAACAGGGAATGTAGAGCTTTTGAGGGATTCAAAACGGCACATGGTTGAGAAGCAAATGCAGGAATTGATTGATACAGCCAAAACCCTGAATATCACAAAAGAAGAACTAAACGCCATGATGGATATTTTATACGAGGAGGATTAAGCATGGACCATATTTTAGAAGTTACGGGGCTGAATAACTCCTATAAGGATTTTTCGCTGACTGATGTTAGCTTTACTTTGCCGGAGGATTGCATTACAGGCTTTATCGGGGTTAACGGCGCGGGAAAGACTACCACCATACGCACAATTCTTGGCCTTACACATAAGACTTCTGGCTCGATCAAGATTTTTGGGAAAGACATGGAGAGCAACGAACAGGAATTAAAAAATCGTATCGGTATCGTGCTGGACGAGGGCTATTTTTATGACGAGCTGACAATGGATGAAATGAAAAGCATAATCGCTCCCGCTTATTCAGGGTGGAGCGACAAAGATTATAAAGAATATCTGGATAGATTTTCGCTTAATCCCCGTCAAAAGATTGCAACGCTGTCAAGGGGTATGCGTATGAAATTCGCTTTGACGCTTGCCTTATCGCATGGGGCTGACCTGCTTATTATGGACGAACCGACAAGCGGCCTTGACCCTTTGATTAGAAGCCAGCTTTTAGAAATAGTGAAGGATTATATGAAGCAAGGCGGGAAAGGCGTGTTCTTTTCAACGCATATTACATCCGATTTGGATAAGGTTGCGGATATGCTTATTCTGATACATGGCGGCAAAATATTGTTTGAGCAGGACAGGGACATCTTACTTGATAATTACCGTTTGGTAAAGGGCGACAGCAAAGCTCTCAATAACGAAAACAAAAAGCTGTTCCTTAATATTCAAACAACAGATTTTGGATTTGCTGGCGTGACCGATAAACTTTTAGAAGTACAGAAGAGTATGTCGGATATTTTAGTTGAAAGGCCGACTATTGAGGATATTATGTTAGCTTATATTGAAGGAGGGCAAAAATAATGTTATTGAATTTGGTGAGGAAAGATATTTTAATTGCAAAGAAATATGTATTTGTGACAATGTTGGTAGTTATCGCAATCCCTTTATTTATTATGCTGGCTGCCCCTTCACTGTCAGGCTTTTTCCCTTTTCTTTACACTGTTGTTATATCGGAATTATTACTATTACAAGCGATCTCACAGGAAGAAGCCAAATGCCCGAAAGCCTCCGCATTATTGTGTGCTGCTCCTTATACCCGCAGTGCTGTTGTAAAGGCAAAATACGTTTTTTCCCTTTTGATATTTGCCTATTGTTGTATCGTATACGCCATTATGATGTTGGTCATAAATCAACAGCCGAATAATTTTGATTTGACTACAATATTAACGGTATTATTATTCAGTGTAATCATATACGGCGTTTATATGCCCATTGAGTTCAAGTATGGACTTACAAAAGCAAAATTCGTCTTTATGATTGGCATATTTGCTCTATCTTTTGGGCCTGTCCTATTTGCCAATCTCTTTGCGAATATTACAATTGATTTTTCAGCTTTGGCAGCAATATCTTCCGGCGTAAAAAATATTGTGTTAGCTTTGGCAAGTATAGCGGTGTTCGGCATTTCCATGATGGTATCCACCAAAATTTTCTCTAAAAAAGAATTGTAACCTTGTCATAAGGAAAACGTATCGTCATAAAAAGTATAGCATTGAAACTGCCCTGCGGCGATATAAAAAAGCCGTTTGATGGCAGACGATGTTTTGCGCCAATTTTACAGAATCGAGCCAAACAACGGCTTAACAAAAAGCCATCGTTTTTCGTTTTCTCGGAGGGCTTAATAACTGCACCCTTTTTACGGCAAGCGGCGGCTACCATAGGAGGTTGCCGCCATGCCGTTTTTCTCCCGATCACGATTAGGTAGTTTGTCAAAAAAGGCCTTGTCCTCTTAACGGGATATTCCGGCCAGCCATATGAAACTGTACATTATGTAACATGCCATATGAAACCCTGCGCCCGATTGGATTTTGTCCAGTCGGGCTTTTTTGCGTTTTTCAATAATTTTTTTCAGGTTACTACTCAAAGTTTGCCAATAGAGGTCACGCCCACCGTAGTAGTGACGAAAGGGTGATTGCTGCCTGTGTGCCGTCCGCTTGATCAGCGGATAAGGAGTTGAAAATGTTATGGATGATTGCATCCACGACAGGACGGCGGGCTTCAATGCTGCCATCAAAAAGCAAATAGGGGAGAAGCAGGGCCAGTATGACGCCCTTGTGGGCAACCTGTCCAGCGGCGCATTGCCGTCTGAGGTAGTGGCCGATATTGGCCAGCGCATGAAAGCCCTAAAAGATGAAATGGAGGCTTTGCGGGAGACTACACCGCCGCAGGACTTTACCACAGAGCAGATTACCGCCTGGCTGGAACTCCTCAAAGCCGACCCGGATGACAAAGCGATCCATCTGCTCATTGAACGTATTGACGTAAAAACAAAGACGGACTTTAGCATTACATCAACGCTAAAATCCGTCTTGGGTAAAAATGGTTGCGGGGGTTGGACTTGAACCAACGACCTCCGGGTTATGAGCCCGACGAGCTACCAACTGCTCTACCCCGCGATATGGTGCCGGAGACCGGGATCGAACCGGCACGGGATTTCTCCCACGGGATTTTAAGTCCCGGGCGTCTGCCAATTCCGCCACTCCGGCATTTGGGTGGCTTCCGGTCATTATTTTTGACGGCTCAGTTAGTCTAGCACAAGACGAACCGCTTGTCAAGAGGGGAAACCATCTTTTTACATTTCTTTCAAAGGGGTACGTTTTCGTGCAAAGCAAGGGAAAATACTGCATATACTAAACGTATCAGCAATTTTGAAACGGAGGAAAAAGCAATGGAAGAGAGAAAAAAGGAAACGCAAGTTCCGCCCATAAAGCAGGACCAGGGAAAGGACTTGGATGATTTAATCTTTCGTGGGGAGGGCTGGCTGGTCAGTGACCGCTGAAGTGCACAGCCAGGGATGTGTTCGGGGCGGATCCTTGATGACAGGATAGATAAAGGGAAGGCCAACAGAATGATGATGATAAATCGCCATCGGGAGGAGCTGTTCTCCAAACCGATGGCGATCAATCATTTCATCAGGCTTTGTTTTGCGTTTCCACCAGGCGGACACTGGAGTAACGCGCCCGCAAATTCGGCTTTTCAATTTTTCCGGTGGGATTGCGGGGCACATCATCAAAGATAATCTTTCTGGGTCGTTTATAGCGGGGCAGTTCGGTGCAAAACTGGTTGATTTCACTCTCTGTGCAGGACATACCCTCCTTCACTTGGATGATGGCGGCGGCAATTTCGCCCAAGCGCTGGTCGGAAAGGCCGATCACCGCCACATCATGAACCTTGGGATAGGTGGATAGAAAATCTTCAATTTGTACTGGATACAGGTTTTCTCCGCCAGAGATGATGACATCCTTTTTTCGGTCTACCAGAAAATAAAAGCCGTCCTGATCCTGCTTTGCCATATCCCCGGTGTGAAGCCATCCATTGCGAAGCACCTCTTCAGTGGCATTCTCATCATGGTAATAGCAGACCATCACGCCGGGGCCTTTTACACATAGCTCACCCACCGTGCCATAGGGGACGGGGGCGCCATCTTCGTCCACAATTTTTGCTCTCCAGCCAAAGCCGGGCACGCCAATGGCGCCAACCTTATGGATATTCTCCAGCCCTAAGTGAACACAGCCCGGCCCGGTGGATTCGGAAAGGCCGTAATTGGTATCGTATTTATGGGCGGGGAAGTAGCGCAGCCAGTGGTTGATCAGGCTGGGGGGGACCGGTTGGGCGCCGATGTGCATCAGCCGCCATTGATCCAGGGTGAAATCCTCCAGCTTCAAATCCCTGCGGTCCAGTGCCGCTAGAATGTCCTGGCACCAGGGCACCAGGAGCCACACAATGGTACAGAGCTCTTGTGATATGGCCTGGAAAATTGCTTTGGGGGAGTTCCCCTTTAAAAGCACTGCGCGGCTGCCTGTATACAAGGAGCCAAACCAGTGCATTTTTGCCCCCGTATGGTAGAGAGGAGGAATGCACAGGAACACATCGTCCCGGGTTGTTTCATGGTGTGTGGCTTCCATTCGGGCCGCCTGGAGCAGTGCGGTATGGCGCAGTAAAATAGCCTTTGGAAAGCCGGTGGTGCCCGAGGAGTAGTAGATGGCCGCGTCATCCTCGTCCTCGATCAGAATTTTTGGGGCGGAGCTGGAGCAGTTGGCGGCCATCATGTAATAATCGGTGGCAAAGGTGGGGCAGTTTTCCCCCACGTATAGCAACAGGCAACGCCCGCTGATGGACGGGGCAATGGTCTCCACACGGCCAATAAATTCCGGACCGAACAGCAGGATATCAACATCTGCCAGATTCAGGCAATATTCGATTTCCTTTGCGGTATAGCGAAAGTTTAAGGGGACAGCCACCGCGCCGGTTTTTAAAATCCCGAAATAGACGGGCAGCCACTCCAGACAGTTCATCAGCAGAATGGCCACCTTCTGGCCCTTTTGGATGCCCCGCTTCAGCAATAAATTGGCCGCGCGGTTGGCTTTTTCATCAAATACGCCCCATGTGATCTCACGGCGGTAGGGGGCGCTGCCCGTGGGCTGAATGAGTTCATACTCCTTCCAGGCTACCTGTTCCTTTTCCTGGACCTCCGGATTGATTTCCACCAGCGCGGTTTTCTCACCATAGAGTTTGCTGTTGCGCTCCAGCAAGTCAGTGATAGGCATGATCTGACGTTCCTTTCAACATGGCGGCGAGCCAAATACTTCATTGATTTCAATCTTTAAACCACTAAAGTAATATAACTTATTTTTTCACGATTGTCAAGTAGGAAGAGGGAAAAGAAAATGTTGTCCCAAATTTGCTGGGGTGACTTGACAAAATGAAAAAAAGAGATATAATGCAAAACAGAAAAGCATAGACGGAGGCAAAGTAAGTTGCGGCAAAACGCCATTCAGAGAGTTCCCGGCTGGTGCGAGGGAACGGGCTGGCGCAGACTGAAATTTCATCTCCCGAGCTGCCCGAGGAACGACCGTTTGGTCCAGTAGAGCGGAGCCGGTGTTCTCCCGTTATCGAGAGGGGTATTATTTGATACCTGTTAAGGCTGTTGCTGTGAGGCAACGGTGAATCAGAGGTGGTAACACGGGTGTTTGCTCGTCCTCTGGCCATGGAACTGGCCAGAGGTTTTTTTGTGCCTTTCTTAGAACCTGTATGCATAGATAAGAAACACCGTATCAGCGGCAATTTTTCCACTGTTCCGCGTCAAATTTACTTGAAATCAATCAATGATTTCCGGGAAAATTTGCCTTGCACAGCGAAAAACTACTTGCCGCTCCGGCATTCCCATCTATGGATACAGATTCTTACAAAAAGTTCTGGAAATTCGGAGGATTGTGTTTACATCCACACTTTAAAGTGCTAACATTACTTCATGTGGATGGAATACATGTACGGGATTTTTTGTCGGGAAAGGAGCATGTGGAATCATGGCCTATCATGAGGAACAGGAGCACAGTCTAGCCCTTTATGAGACCATTCTGAAGCTCAAGGATTTGGATGAATGCCGCCGTTTTTTTGATGACTTATGTACCCCTACGGAGCTGCGCTCGCTGGAGCAGCGCTTTGATGTGGCGGTATATCTTCAGCAGGGACTTGTCTATTTGGATATTTTGGAGAAAACGGGCGCCAGCAGCGCAACCATCAGCCGGGTGCGCCGGTCCATGCTGGACCGGGGCGCGGGCGGCGTGATGAAGGAGATAATTAACCGGGAGTGCCTGAATCAGCCCGGGAAAGCAAGCGACTGAGTATTCTGACAAGAGAAGAAAGTAGGGAGACCATAATGAAACAACTGATGCTGGGCAACGCAGCGGTTGCCCGCGGGCTTTATGAGGCTGGATGCGGTATCGTTTCCAGCTATCCTGGAACCCCAAGCACGGAAATTACGGAGGAGGCGGCTCAGTACGATGCCATGTACTGCGAGTGGGCGCCCAATGAAAAGGTGGCCATGGAGGTGGCCTTTGGCGCGAGCTTGGCGGGAAAGCGCAGCTTTTGCGCGATGAAACATGTGGGGCTGAACGTGGCGGCAGACCCCCTCTTTACCATCGCTTACACCGGTGTAAACGCGGGGCTGGTCATTGCTGTGGCGGATGACGCGGGGATGCACTCCTCCCAGAACGAGCAGGACTCCCGCCACTATGCCATTGCGGCGAAGCTCCCCATGCTGGAGCCATCAGACTCCGCCGAGGCGCTGCGCTTTACCAAACTGGCCTATGAACTTTCTGAGCAATTTGATACCCCGGTATTGCTGAAAATGTGTACCCGGGTGTCCCACTCCCAGTCCATTGTGGAGACCCATCCCCGGGAGGAGGCGCCGGAGCATCCCTATGAAAAAAATATTGCGAAATATGTGATGATGCCCGGCTTTGCCAAGCTGCGTCACCCCATCGTGGAGGAGCGTACGAAAAAGCTGATTGCTTTTGCGGAGACCAGCGACTTAAATCGGGTGGAGATGGGGGACCCCTCCTTGGGGATCATCACGGACTCCACCAGTTACCAGTATGTCAGAGAAGTGTTTGGCAGCCAGGCTTCTGTTTTGAAATTGGGCATGATTCATCCCATGCCGGTACAGAAAATCAAGGATTTTGCGGCAATGGTGGACCGGCTTGTGGTGGTGGAGGAGCTGGATCCCGTCATTGAGGACCACTGCCGCAGACTGGGACTGAAGGTGGAGGGGAAGGACCTCCTCCCGATCGTAGGTGAGTTCTCCCAGAACCTGGTGGCGGAAAAGCTGGGTCAGGATGTACATAGGGGGACGACCGTCAACGCCGCAATTCCCAACCGCCCTCCCGTGATGTGCGCGGGCTGTCCGCACCGTGGCGTATTCTACACGTTAAAGAAGAATAACTGTACCGTGATTGGTGACATCGGCTGCTACACGCTGGGCGCGGCGGCGCCGCTGGCGGCGATGGAGATGACTGCCTGTATGGGGGCCTCCATCAGTGGAATCCACGGGTTTAATAAAGCCAACGGCGGCGAGAGTGAGAGCCGGACTGTGGCGGTCATTGGCGATTCCACCTTCATGCACTCCGGCATGACGGGACTTGCCAACATCGCATATAATCGGTCCAATTCCACCGTGATCATTTTGGATAACTCCATCACCGGTATGACCGGACACCAACAAAATCCCACAACAGGATACACCATTAAGGGAGAACCGGCCGGAAAAATTGATTTGGAGCAGCTTTGCCGCGCCATTGGCTTTGCGCGCGTGCGGGTGGTGGATCCCTATGATTTGAAGGAGACCGACCGGGTGCTCAAGGAGGAGCTTGCCGCCGGGGAGCCATCGGTGATCATCAGCCGCCGCCCCTGTGCCCTGCTGAAATATGTGAAATTCCCCACACAACTCAAAGTCGATCGGGACAAGTGCAAAAGCTGCACGGCCTGCATGAAAATTGGCTGTCCGGCTATCAGCTTTAAAGAGGGCAAGGCGAAGGTGGACGACACCTTGTGTGTCGGCTGCGGTGTGTGCGACCAGATGTGTGCCTTTGGCGCGTTTGAAACGGTAGCAAGGGGGAACTGAGCAATGGAGACAAAAAATATTATGATTGTCGGCGTGGGGGGACAGGGGTCCCTCCTGGCCAGTAAGCTGCTGGGCCATCTGTTGATGGGGCAGGGATATGATGTTAAGGTGTCAGAGGTACACGGTATGAGCCAGCGCGGCGGCTCTGTGGTCACCTATGTGCGCTATGGTGAGCGGGTGTACTCCCCGGTGATCGATGAGGGGGAGGCTGACTATATCGTCTCCTTTGAGCTGCTGGAGGCCGCGCGCTGGGTCGGCTTTCTCCGGCCCGGCGGACAGATTATCACCAGTGTCCAACAGATTGACCCCATGCCGGTGATTACAGGGGCGGCGGAGTATCCCGCGCAGCTGGTGGAAAAGATGAAAGCCACCGGCGCGAAGGTGGATGCCATGGACGCATTGTCGCTGGCGGAGCGGGCCGGCTCCGCCAAGGCGGTCAACATTGTGCTGATGGGGCGGCTGTCCCACTAC
>Ga0153947_1000183_pt1 | contig 29416 bp, 30 predicted proteins | sample TSNJ031MetaG_FD_104697 | JGI IMG/M metagenome (GOLD analysis project Ga0153947, IMG submission 104697) | Attine ant fungus gardens microbial communities from New Jersey, USA - TSNJ031 MetaG | ecosystem: Host-associated > Fungi > Mycelium > Unclassified | place: USA: New Jersey, Wharton State... | reverse complement strand
GTGGTTTGGGTGCGGTGGGTTCCACGAATGTTCTTGGTGGATGGTATCAGCAGCAGCAGGTCAGAGGAGGTGTAGTCGGAGGTTTGAAGGCTATTGTACCTGTTTCGTGGCTTTCGGAGTCTGATGATGAGGATGACAGCGCTGAGGAGAAGGATCAGAAAGAGAAAGATACCAGGAATGAAAAGGAGACAGAGGAGGATAATAAGAATGAAAAGGAGGCAGAGGAGGATAATAAGAATGAAAAAGAGGAAGAAGAGGATAGCAGTGATGAGGAAGAGGAGCAACCCGGCGAAGAGCTGAAGCAGGGCTTCGATGTGCTTGGGGAGGAAAATGTTTCGTTCCTTGGTGTCTACACAGCTGTCTGCAGTTGCTCAAAGTGCGGTGAAAGTATCGTATACTCTCCTCATAATCCCGTATGTTCCCCTCTTTTCTCCTGGAGATCTCACATGCTAATTCGTTTCTGTGTGTCATGCCTATTTCCAGAAAAAATATGCTTCGTCGTTTATACTTCACGCCACTTGTCCGCGCTGCTCGACTCTCTATTGCCGTGGATGTGCTTCTCCGACGACCAGGTGCCCGAAAAACTGTACAGGTCCAGGGAGCAATATACATTGCAACATCATCAACGATTGCTGTTCGCGAGTCCGGGCGATTGCAGTTTTTGAAGCGTTAAGCGCATTCGACGAGGCCTATCTAGCAGAGGTCAATGGAGGGCACAAGGCGAATTATGTGGAGCGGGAAGCGTTCATCAAGGACTTGATCTCGAAACCTGTTGGTTTGCAGGCTCGCAGACTTGAAATGGTCTTTGTGAGGTGTATGAACCTCCTTGTTGATGTGTTCACGTGTACCCCGCCGTCTTCGTCGAAGTTTTTCTCCATGACCTTTGTCGAGCATTTCGAGCATTCTTTGATGCCGGAAGTCGTTCGTTTTTATTTGGAGAATACGAGCGTGAAGGATTGGATCACGCATTCGGATTCGTATACTGCGATTCTGGACTTGTTGAGGTATATGTTTGAAGCGGGGTTCGGGGAGGGGGTTTTGGATGTTGGGTTGAGGAGGGTTGATGAGAGTCAGGGATTGAGGAAGTGGTTATTGGTTGGCGAAGAAACGATGAGGTGGGTTAGGCGAGTCAAAGATGAAAAGGATGTACGAGGTGGTGAGATGTCAAGGGGAATGTTGAAAGGTGGTGCAGAGGGATTGGTTGATGCGTTTTCTTCGACCCGAAAAAGTGAAACTGTGTCGTCGGCTGTCGCGGCTGAGGTGAATAATCAGGACTATGCAGTGATGATGGGGCCGTTGAAGAGTCTGATCATGGGCTTGGAGATGCACAGAACGTCGTTGTTGGAGCTATTGGACAAGGTGACGTTTATGCCGACGGTGGAGAAGTTGAACGTGCTGTGTGATGGGATTTCACAGTTGGTGCTTGGGCAGGTCCTTGGTATCTGATTTTCTCTTCATTCTAGATGGACTTTAAGTCCTTGTGGTAAACGTATGATGATGGGTGGTGGGATGGTTTTATTCTTTTTTTCATTATCACGTTTTCGCTCTGGCTTGCGCTGTGGTTTTTGTTTTCGGTCTCGTCTCATAGATTTATTAATTACTATGTTCTGCTTTGTGCTTTTCTTCTTTTTCCTTTCTTTCTTTTTTTTTTCAACGTTCCACATTCTCGTTGCATTGCATTGCAAGCTTTCAGAATCGCGATTTATTGATTTTTTAAAAAAGAAATAATTATATCCTTTTCGGTAGATTCATCATATCCTAGTTTGTGCTCCGAGTTTCACGATACCTTTTTTTTTCTTCTTTTTACTATATTACATTCATGCTTGTTCTTTTAACAACATAAAATGTGGCGCCTCGACTGAGGTGTCTGTGTACACGGTAATAATTGGTCTGGGGTGTTTTTTCAATTTGGAGTGAGTGTTGTTGATGGATAGTTTCGAGGGGTTTTTTTTATTCATATGTGTATGTGTTGTTTTTGTTTAAAAAGGTTTAAATGTCTGTGTACATCAGATGTTTTTTTCTTTCTTTCTAGTTTGTAGAATGATATTAGTGCTGTAATTGGATTTTTTTTTTCTTACTCAGGGTCTGGATAAAGTATAGAGATAACAGAAGTGGTTGAGACAAGACTTGCGCTTCTTTTTTTTTCACCCTCACTTCTGCTTTTGTTTCAGATATCACTCAAACACCATCATAAAGGATCCAGAATATTCGAGAGACTACACTGCTCAGTTTGAGTACTGGAAACAGTACCAAAAAATTTGGGTTTTTTCAATGCTACATCAAAATATTGTTTTTGACTTTTTTCTCTGAAGATGATGGCAGTATCCAATGAATAGGAATTTTATCAAAACTATCGATCTTTCCACGAATTTATTTAGACTCAAATGCAGAGGCAGAAAAGTCTATATCTGCAAAAGATTCTCAGGGGTGTGACTGTAATCAAGGAGCAACGACTCTTGGATGCCTATTCTCGCGGTGAATGGATAATTTTCGAGGTCTTACAGCAGCAATCAGAATATGAGCAGAGTGGTGATGGAGCGCAAGGCGGAGTAACGCAGCTTGAAGGAAACTCCGCTAGGTAGAAGGGCACGATGCATGGTTCGGACGAAAAGAACACGACACCATAGGCCAAAAACTCTATCTAGATCGTTGGGCGGTATCTTGATAAAAGGGCAAATCTGACGTATTTGCCTATCATTGCGCTCCTGGGCTGATGTTAGTGTCAGGGGTAAGTCTTTCGCAAGCGGTCGAATGGCAGGACTTCTGAAAAGTATCGGCTAAGATGATATTCCCGGTTGAAGTGTAGAAAGCATGTCTTAAGCCATTTGACTGTCTCCGATCATTGTTTTGTGGTGAAGAGCATGTCGTATCATAACAAAAGGGCGAGTCAGATCGCCCAAGTCCTAAGAGTTCGAGTGCCTGCGCGATTCGACAATTCATCATCATCAAATTACTTAGCCGATGATCATACTCCGGGTGAATCACGTTTAGAGAGCATGGTGGCCTCGTTTAGCGATCGAAATAACCAAGATAGACCAGGGTTGACAAGAAGGAACAAAGTAATCTCTAACTTGAGAATCAGTTCTACCATATGACTTAAATTTGATCCTGATTGTAGTTGAGTATAAGTTTCTTAGACCTGATTTGTTGATGGAGCGGTCATCGCGCAAAAAATCATACCCTTAAGGTAGCAGTACAAGCTCCGATAAAGACGACAGAATGCACAAGCCACACATGGTCTTGAAAGAAGATTGGGCAGTTAGATCATGTTGACATGAAAACTTGAGAGTTCATCAATGATTTTTGACGTCAGGAGACATATGGCCTGGCGATTGTGTCTGCAAGAATGCAGGAAAAGGTCATAGGTTCCTTTCCAGGCCACAAGACATTAAGAAGCTTGTTCCGTTGGCCTGAGCTGAAACAAGCATGAAGTCCTGCCTTCACAATGAAACCGAGACGGGTGGCAGTCGAGCGAGTACGAAAGTGTTGATTTTAGCCGACAGCCCAATAAGATCAGGATTCAACTATTTGTTTGGCTGCCATTCCCGGAAATCCTGTAGAGGAAAAAAATTTGATTCCATGTAGATGTTCCATAAGTGAGTTTTGTGGAGAGATGATCAGATATATCATTCTCAATCGGATGACCGATAGATTCAGTCCAGAGCCTCGGAAGGGGAAGCATCAAAGGATATTAATAATGTCGGGTCAGGCGAGCAATCTTCCATCAGGATTGAAGTTAGTTGAAGTTGTGTTATGTGATTGTTTGATGGGTCTAGACAGATCATGAATTTGAATCGAGCATAAAACTCATTCAACCATAGGCGGTGATCATATGATATATCCATTACATACCAAAGACAGATGGTGATGGACTAGGGATGAGTCGACACGAGGAGAAACTATGCAGCAAGGCGACGGGATATTCAACATGAGATCCACGTAAAGCAGATATGACAATCCATTCAATGGAAGAGAAAGTTCGTCATTGCCTTCACTTGGAGTTTCGACCTCGGATAGCCGCCACGTTGGCGTTTCCGCAGTCCGATTGTGGGGTGACATTCACTGAGTCTTCTGCATGCGGGTGTGCTGTGAATGTGATTGGGGTTGATTTGTCTTTTAGTTCGTCCTCTTCTTCATCATGTCCAAGCAAAAATTCTCGCTCTTCTTGAGTGGGACCCCGGCTACCAAGATCAACACGTCGTGAGCTAAATTGAGGATGTGATCGTTTAGGTGATGTTTTGAGTGGAACTTGGACGGAAGATCGGGATCGTTGAATTTCAGTCTGCACTTGTGCATGGTGAGAGACTGGATTCATGTCTGATCTAGGCGGCGAACCCGGAGTAGACAGCTGAGGTCTGACAGGGGTGTTGTTTTGGTTGATGTTGAATTCTTCGCTAGTTTGGTTATGATGGCTAACAGGATTGGTAGCTCCTACCCCTCGAGAATCGTGGGGTAAGATCTCTCTAGTGCCACCTATGTTGTAGGCAGACATGATATCCTTGATCCAGTCTGCCGTTTCGCGTGAATGATATTTCATGCTTTCAATTGAGAATTGGGGTATCTGATCAAAGCCACGAAGCTGCAGAACATATCGGTTATACAACGTGCCCAACACGGTGTAACTCAGGAGGAGAATAAGCACTCTATGGAAGATCAGACGAGGCACGCAGAACATACCCAACTACTTACACAACAGCCAACATAGAAAAAAAACCCCAGATGCCACCATCTTCACTTGTTGGACAAGCAAACTAGATACCTTGAACTAGGATACACTAAACCAAGACAGAAGAATCGCTTACGTGAGTTCCCCATTGAATGACATAGAAACAACCAATGTCGTCATCTCCTGGTGGCAGTTGGCCTACAAGTCTAGGTTGACCAACCCCAAAAATTGATGTATCGCAGATGAATTCGACGATTGTTGAGGCCTTGAGACCAAGATCCGATCCGTCTGGAGCTTTGCAGGAGGATCCGTCAGAAAGCACAAGGCGTGGTCTTGAGTCAATAACAGCCAATGTAGTGTTGACCTTGCTAATATCCGGTAGTTCGCTCTTGGATACGGTGATTGAAATGTATTCAGCCATGACCTACCCAATTGCGAAGTCCCCATGATCCAGGTGTACGAAGGCTGCTACTTCGCTAGACTTGATATCATCTTTGAGGCCCCATAACTCTGTTGATACACCTTGACAGACATTTATTGACAATGCATGACCGCCCGAGGTTTTCAATTCGAAATCCTCCCTGGAGTATAAGAAAGCATAAGGCCTTGGTCAATTAATTTCGCCATGCCATCAGGCTCACTGTCTCTTGAGGTTATTAAGATTGTAGTATTTTCCATCCTGAGTACGCGCAGTGCATGGTTTCTCTTCTGCCAAGGTCAGGCCAGAAATTCCAAATAATACGAGGAGTAGAATACAACGCATACTGACGAGCTAGATGAGGTCACATTGTTCCGCATTGTCAGACTGTCACGGTGCAGGTGTCACGCGCCCGAACACATCCTGCAATCACTATGGCTTCACTCTTCGTGCGCTCCTTGACGCGCTCGACGAGGACATCTACATCCCTGCGGTCATCTCAGCACAGTTTTTTTACATCTAATGTCCGAAAGTTTGAGCAGAAGATCCAGCATGACAAGTCTTCATTTGACTATCATACCGTAGAGGATTTGCAGGGCATGACCGCACGAGAAATTCTTGCAGAATCAGGTACGAGGCAAGATGAAAAAATGCGACACTTTACTGGTATGTGCCTCTGGACTGTCTACTCTTCTGTTAACTTCCAGATGATACAGTGAATTTTGGGTCTGTGGCAATGAATTTCCAGGAAAGACAGGATTATCTTACCATAATCTCAGCCCTCAACATCCTGCCGCTCATGGTGTGCTGCGCATGATCCTTGAACTTAATGGCGAAGAAATCATTCGAGCCGATCCTGTATGTGCTCTGTGCATTGAGTGTGATCATGAACTCTAACCACCTACTAGCACGTTGGTCTTCTACACCGCGGCACGGAAAAGCTTATAGAGTACAAAACATACACACAAGCTCTTCCTTATTTTGACCGACTTGACTATGTATCTATGAGTGAGTCTCTACCGGTAACCCATTCCCAGCCCAACTTCACATTACCATAGTGACCAATGAGCTGTGTTACTCCCTTGCTGTCGAGAAACTGTTGAATATCGAAGTACCCGAACGCGCCCAGTGGATTCGGACCATGTATAGTGAAATCACTCGTATACTGAACCGTAGGTCAAATCTATCCATATCCATTAACTTGATTTATGAGTATTTCGGTCATTAGACCTTATGGCTATCTTATCTCATGTCATGGACGTTGGTGGTCTCACTCCCTTCTTGTGGGGCTTTGAAGAGCGGGAAAAGCTCATGGAATTTTATGAGCGAGTTTCTGGTGCTCGACTTCATGCGGCTTACATCCGTCCAGGAGGTGTTGCATATGACCTTCCCCATGGCCTGCTTGACGATATCTTCAAATGGGCTACTCAGTTTGGTAGCAGATTGGATGAAATTGAAGAAGTTGTCACAGGTAACCGTATCTGGAAAGAACGGACGATTGGTATCGGTGTTGTAACTGCTAAACAGGCCTTAGACTACAGTTTCAGTGGTGTCATGTTACGTGGAAGTGGCATTCCCTGGGACCTGAGAAAGATCAATCCTTATGACAAATATGCTGAAGTCAGTTCTTTTGTCCTTTCTGCCCTACCTGAATTTTCATGAATTTTTGTAGGTTGAGTTCGATGTCCCTGTCGGATTGAACGGTGATTGCTATGATCGATACCTCTGTCGAGTTCAGGAAATGCGAGAAAGTTTGCGTATCGTTTCTCAGGTAACATCTTCGGACATTGTACCCCTTGTCGCTCACATCGCGTACAGTGTCTGAATAAAATAACTCTCGGTGCTGTTAAGGTCGACGATTATAAACTTGTGCCGCCGCCGCGTGCTGCAATGAAAGAAAGCATGGAGGCCCTCATTCATCATTTCAAAGTACGTGATTTTACCTCCAGCTGGCTTATCCTTAACCTGTCTGTCCCCCAGCTTTTCAGCGAGGGCTACTCCGTGCCACCTGGTGAGACCTACAGCGCCATAGAAGCACCCAAGGGAGAAATGGCTGTTTACTTGGTTTCGTATGTTTGTTCACTATGTCCAGATGCTGTACTCATCTTTTCGTAGTGATGGTACCAACCGGCCATATCGATGCAGTATTCGTGCTCCTGGTTTTGCCCATTTGGCTGGTTCGGATTTCATGATGAGACGTATGTAGAACAACTTGCCATCGACTTCCTTTCTACTAACCTTTTTTCAGATGTTCGCCCTTTCAGTTTTCCCTGGTATGTTTATTAACTGATTTCCGTCCTTTAGCACATGCTCGCGGATGCTGTAGCTATCATTGGTACTATGGTGAGTCCAAGCACTTCATCTTCATAATATACCAATATTGATGGTGTGTCTAGGATTTAGTGTTTGGGTACGCGTTTATCGGTTTCTTCTCTACACAGCATTTATTTTGTACCTCTCAGCGAAGTCGACCGGTGAAGTCTAGATTATTAATCCGTTTTTTGAGGCTCTGGTATCAAATTAACACTACGTCTGGAACTCCGCAACAACTTCGAAATGAAATCGAAGACTTCATTCATATTCTGAGCGTAAAAAGTTGATGGTATCACCGGGCTCCCATGGTCATTTTTCAAATGTCATAAAACATCCAGCCAATCCTGAGAGTGCTCAAATGGCGCTTCTGGATATTCCACTTTCTCATCTTAATGCTGATGAGGGGTCAGACGAGCGCCAAAAGTACCGTATATATATAAGTGGCGCATCAGAACCTGATCCCATAGATCGAGTCAAAGCACAAACCCTTTGACCTACAGACTAATTTTTATTTCATCAACAATGGAACTTATATTTAATGTCTTCTCCCGAGTATGATCAACATTGTGTGACCGTTCCGAGGGTTCCTCGGAACTGAGGGGTGTTTTTGTTTCCTCTCGAAGTTGTGAAATGTGATTGATTGTAGCGCTACCGCTCACTCAAGACATTTCGGGCGCCGAAGCCTGGCCGAATCTAGCCCAGGAAATAGTTCTTTAGCAGATTGTCAAAAATAACGTACCACGCAGTTAAAGCGTGAAATCAGAGTTATTACCATGAACTGGTCTGTGATTCCCGAAGTGAACTGTCATTGAAAGCCCCAACGTTTAAGAAAGCTGGTACCAAAACTAACTCGTAAGGTTTTCGGCTCAAATTTGAAGCTCGGTACCTTGTTCTTTATAACTACAATAGATTGCCCGGGTTGAAATGACGACGTTGGACTCGTGGATGAGTGATTATACAATAATTGTATGACCGCCATGCATTTATTGGATTGTATGATAATGACGCAAGTATTTGGTCTGCCACGAGGTGTACAGAAGCTACCGTAATTTCGCTTCCTTGGCCAGAGGGAGAGAACGAATGGAATGGAAGGCTGGAACCATTGCTTTCCGAACAATCACTTGAACTGAACCTTTGCCGATAAGTAGTCCTGAATTACAGAAAAATGTCTGGTTCACTGCAATGAGATAAGGCCAGCATGATAATGCGCATGCTATACAGGTGATACAGGTAAATGGTTGGTAAAGAGCCAATGTCAGGTGTTGAAGAAGAAATATCGCCCCGGGCGAATCTGGGTTGAAGTATTTGGCAGATGACACGATCATAGCATCTGTACATCACCCTCCATCATGTCGAATGTTGTTCTCAGGCAAGTTTGCCTAGCTATGGAAAAAATAGCACCACTACGGTTGGCAGAATCATGGGACAATGTTGGTCTTGGTTCATCCATTCACCGGAGATTCCATCTCATGTAATTTTCAGGTTGGTTTGCTCTTAGGTATACGAAACATGTGCTTCATTCCAATGCGTTTCTGATATCTTTCAGAATCGCCTGTCTTGAAACCGAACCGAAAACGCGTCCTGCTGACAATCGAGTGAGTTCTCTGGGTTACCGTTGAACTAGGGAAAAGGGTTTGTTGACATATTGCCCAGTCTCACTCAGTCAGTCCTATCAGAATCCTTGAAGCAAGAAGCCGCGGTCATCGTGGCCTATCATCCAACCATCTTCGCGGGATTAAAGTCATTTACTCTGGCGAACCCGTTGCAGGCATCGCTTTTAAAATGCTCTGCAGAAGGCATCTCCGTGTACAGTCCCCATTCTGCATTAGACTCAGTATGGGGTGGGATCAATGACTGGTTGGCACAAGGGTTGATGGGAGCAGGGGACCACGGCGAAATCAAATATCTTGTGACAGAAAAATTTGATCCTAGTGGCACCAGCGAGGGTGGTGAGGGTCGACTTGTGGTACTGCACAAGCCGGTTGGCTTTGACAAGCTAGTGGAAAGGGTGAAATCGCACTTGAAGCTCTCACAGCGTTAGTCTCGTTGTTTCTGTTGGGTTCACTTTGTCTGTTGTACCGACTCTGTGGCTCCTTTGCCTTCCCCAGTTCAAGTCGGTTATCCAGCAAATGATGAATCCCGATCATTGCCTATACGTACTATTGCTATCTGCGCTGGTTCAGGTGGGTCTATGCTAGTCGGGAAGCAAGCAGATGTATACCTCACAGGAGAAATGTCTCACGTAGGTCCTTCGACATTTACACGACGTTCCTTTATATAACTAACTTCTCGATTGTAGCACGAGGTTCTAGCTGCTGTCGCTGCAGGCAGGCACGTCATACTTTGTAAGCTCTACACATAAATCTACCTAATTATTACTCACGTTTAAGTTCTAGGTGGACATGACAACAGTGAACGTGGCTATCTTCCTATCCTGGCGGAAAAATTACTTGCTGAGTTCCGCAGTCCACGAGCTACTGCCCGAGAATCTGTCGACATCGAGGTTGTTGTCAGCCAAGCAGATAAACATCCCTTACAAATTGTGTAAGGATGAAAATGACTTGTCCGATACTCGCCTGCCGTTTGCAATGAGTCAGAGATTTCTACGCCACGTTCCGATTCATTATTCCCTTCGATGACATACCTTTGATAGTGAACTTTCCTCAGTTTGCACTTCGCTGAATAAAAATCCAAAGATGATCCGCTCCGCATGCAGTTGGAACTTCGGTAGGAAAACCAGCGACACGGAATGCAAGGAATGCATGGTTGCATCGAACAGCACTCGACAGGTTGGCGCTGCGCGCAAGTCTCATGCCAAGCAGGAAAGCTACTTTTCCTCGACTCAGTTCGGCTTTCAAGTATTCACTGTGGTGTGGTATCATGCTGTGGCGAATCTCGGGAGTTTGTATGTGGACCATCTGGTGCACAAGTCGCAAGACCCTGAACAGACTGCGATAGTCACCTTAGAAGACAATTTTGGGACCCCGGCGTCTACCTACTTGTAAAATCCCGATCTCGCACCACCGTGTCTTGGAGCCCGTCCCACACGAATGACCGCATTTGATCATTACAATCAAACTTCCCAGAAGGGACCTTATTTGCGGCTTGAATGTGGCCATGATGCCATACAATCAGTGGTTATGGTGACCGGGAATGGTAGTCTAGATGCCGTTTATGATCCCGGAGTGGCAGATCGGGTTTGAGAGTCAGGGATGCTCGACAAGCATAGTCCTTCATTAGAAAGAAGCCTCATCAGAAGGTGATGCACAGTGTTTGGGTATGAAGCCTCGAGGCTCAACTGAGCTCTCTCCAGGCGGCTGATGAGATATCAAAGTTATGCAAAATGTGTGCTTGGTACATCATATCAAGAAATCAGGAAAAGCAATAGGAGCAAAAGAAAAATGAAGAACAAAATAAGTGGTAGTCCATGTCGTTTCATTAGGTATAATGGGCCAGGTACCCGCTATCTGGGAGGCGGGCCCGATGACTGAGCCGGATAGTCGGAAATACAATCTTTTCATGCTTACTCTGACGATTCTGCGTGGCGTCATCTTGCAGAAATGGTATGGGACACACGAAGACCTAGACTGCCTGAACGTCGTGGGATCCGAACCTTATTCATTAATACTATTTGATAACTCAGCGTGGAAGTTGTGGAACTCTAGACCTATGAATCGGTAGTATACAGCAGGGCTAAGAAGGTACTCGAAATCGGCAATTCGTCAGAGGAAATCCATATGGACTCATGATAACCAGTTGCTTCTGTTTAATCCGAGATTTGCGGCGGAAATGTGGTTCAAGTGGAGTACCGCCTAAAAGACAAGGGAGGAAGCGCGGCAGGAAAAATAATGTTGCATATCCGATGGTTACGCTTAAGCTTGGCTAGTCTCCCATGGATGGTCTAGTCCCACAGTCAAGTCAAAGAGGATAGATGACTTTTGAGTAGATAGTCTGTGTGAAATCTGATTGCGATGAGTGTCAGTAGGGTCGAAGGGTCTATTAGAAACCAGTTACGCATTGCTTGAGTAGCGCTTATCCTGGTCAGGTTAGGTTACGTTGTATGAGGATATTACGGACGTAAGCACTCAGCATAGTGGTAAAAGGTAGCGAATACTCGGAGATACAAAATTGCGATGGCCGTTTTCATGAGGTTATTAGATGAAGATGGAGGATTAGTAATACCATAATAGTTCACAAAAACCGCTTCTGCGGTTGTCAGCAGTTGTTAGAAACACAAAGTTGCAAATTTTATCTGAAAGAGAATGTGCTAGCTTACTGCACAAGACGCAGACTTGGAGGATATACTCCGGAAAATAGTTTGAAGATGGACCGCCAGGAATACATGTCTTCTAGTTGATACCACAAGTTTTGGTCACGTGCGTCGCCCAGCGCGACGTGACCTGACATCTCAACTTGTACACTTAGCAGCGACTGCCAGGACTATTACTTTTCAGCAAAGACGTCTGTGGACAGCAATGGTTAGGATGCTGACAGACGAAGATCTCAGCTTGAGGCATCTTCCAGATATCTCTGATTCCTCTTTTTCGTTCCAAATTCCGACAACTGTATTACCCAGAGGTGGTGACCTGATGGCTGAAGACAACACCTTCTTCGAGGACGCAAACCCAGATATTACTCTGACTACACCAGAATCTTCTGCAAGAGTTGCATGCCACCTTACTTTACAGGAATTTGTGCCTAGACTCGAGTCCAGTCCTCTGGCACAACAACCACAGACTTCGCCGTACTCCAAAATACCGAGCACTTCGTACGGCCATATTGAATCTCACCCATTACCGATCAATGAAGCGCCTATATCAAGTAAACAGATAAGGAGCTTGAGGAAAGAAATTACGAAGCACAAGCATCAGGATCAAGGTGAACCACAAGAACCTGATCCATGCTTGTCTGTATCTGCGACTTCATCTTCCACACTAAACAATATTCCACCACTACCTCCTGCATTCCCTAAACGATTATCCCTAGGATCACAGCCAGAAGCCAGTTATTCTGAATTAGATTTACTTCAAAGTGCATCTTCCGCAGCATCAAGTGGGCACAAGGAAGAACTGCAAGGCAGCGCCAATCCTAAAGGATCGCGACGGGTGCACCTCAGCAACAAGTCCAGACCGTCAAAGCGATCGATTGCAACCTCCAAACCTCCCCGACAGGTGAAGTTTCTCCCGTCTGCATCTGTCGTCTTGTTGACAGGATTCTCATCATTTTTTCCGGCTGAATTTTTGACATGTATCATACCCACCTGTTATAGTCTCTCATCTCTGGAGGTGTTGTCAAATCAAAGAAACTGAGCGCGACAAAGGGCAAAAAAAGCGTAGTCAGCACCTCCCTTTCCACTACTGCAACGCGCACTCTTCACAAACGACACAGAAAGTCTGACAGATCCTTGGATTCATCTGACGTCGATAGATCACTGGATCCTAATCTCTGCATGTCCTCATTTGTTTTGAGTGAGGGTGCGGCAGAACAACTTGTGATGTCTAGTCAGCAATTCATGAATACACAAGACGATGACATTGGGTAAGTGTGCCTCATTAATATGGTGTATTGTTGACGCAAAGGGTGTGTTGACTACCCAAGACCAATCAACCAAGGCATAGAACCGAGAGTAGACAGCCACAAACCACAGGATGTCAGGATCAAACTGGATCCGTGCTTAACAGATGATACCCACACGAACAGTTCTGGGGGCCCAGAAGATGATCGGGATAGGCTTCTCACGATATCTCAGCTTTCCCCTCGTAAGCGTAGCGCAGTGCAGCCTAGCACTTCGAACGCAAAGCGACACGCGCCACCATTTCGTCACAATCGACAATCTCAAACAAAAGACACGAGTTGCTTGTCGTCAAGCGGTCCACAACCATCGGTGGCATCTGTCGTCGCTCCTCTAGATCTGGGGTCTATCACCAGTGGCGCTTGTATGGGAATCTTAGATGTGACGGATGAAAATGAGGGTGGAAGGATGGAAGGAATCATGGCAGGCAATAAACATACAAAAACACAACACTCTTCGATGTTGGCTTCAATAAGCGCAGATGGGAGTTCCGCAGGAGCAACTGATTCGAAACCACCGCCCGTCTCGGGGCAAGTTGTGAAGAGACCTATTAGGATTGGGGCACGAATTCGAACACGAAGAAAACTCAAATCGTCCTCTGCCGTTAGTGGGGGGATATCGCGGCCTCGATCTAATTCTAATTCTGTTTCTACACGTGCGGGTATTTTGTGTGCTAGTAAACGAGGGAAGCGCCTGTCACAAGTTCGAACTCGAAAAGACCGTGCAAGGGATCATCTCAATAAATCTGGACAGTTGTATCACGAGAGGGACAACGTTGAAGGGGTACAGACGGGTACTAGCGTAGACAAACTCAGACATGTATGTACTCTTCACTTTCGCACTGTCGCTCTTGATACTGACTTTTCAGCAAACTAGTCTGACATATTAAGTTCCACGCGTCCCGTAGAATTTCACTTTGCTTCGGATCTGCGAATACAGGCCCGCAAAGGTTGTGACGGTCAGCGAATAACGAGGTCGATGACGTCGTTATCAAACAGTAGTAGCACAGGCAACAACGTCAGTTCGGTCGTCCGCCCCAACTTCAAGATGTTACATGCTCAGATAGGCGCATCGCAAGCGCACCGGAAAGAGAATGTACATCCCGTAACGGCTCAACCTTTTCACTGGGCCACAGATCAGCGAATCAAACAACGTAGGGAATTTGATGATATGGTGAGGGAGAAGGTAAGACAGCGAGAACTATTAGAAGAACAAAAGCGGAAGGAAATGGAGGAGGAGGAAGAGAGGGGAATACGCGAGTTAAGGAAGAGGCTAATACCCAAAGCAAATGTAGTACCCAAATGGTATAAAGGTGTCCCGAGAAAGAGGAAGGACGAAGGGGCAGATTGACAGCGGTTTCTGGGAGGGGGGAGATGTGGGCACTGGAACCACATTGCAGCACTAGTATATTGTTGGATTAATCAAAGCGCTTATTGAATAGAATGCAATTAATTGATGTTCTGCAGTAGATCCCAGACGGGGCACATGACAAGACTTAGTGTGGATGACACATGTCACTGAGGTCATTAAACGTGTTTGTTCCTGTGACCGAATCGCAAATCAACGGGTCCGCAGCCGGACTGGTTCCGGAGCTGTGGGTCAGTTTGTGGTTAATGTAGTGAACCGGGTTGAAATATCGGGCAGGCAGAACTGGACTGATTGCCAAGTCTATGGTTATTTTCGGCAATTCGACTATGAAGGACAAGGATAAAAAGCCAACTGTTTTCATCCCAAAAATCAGCATCCCATCCCAGCTACTCTAACCAACTTGCCAACCATGCACTCGACTACTCTCATCGTTCCTGTTGTCGCTGCTACCCAAGCAGTCATTGTCTCTCCTGCAGTCCTGAGCACCGCTCGTGTCTCTGAGACCTGCTCCATCGTTGACCACAGTGCACCTGAGTGTTGCCACTGTGGCTCCCGTGGCTACCATTCCCCCAACTGCCCGTTCCGCTGAACGATACTCGTGTACCACTCAGGCCATTTTCGTGAGTCGCTGGTTTTCTTTGGTTGATGAGTAAAGAAGCTTACTCTTCTGTCAAACAGACTCTCTCAATGGCCGCTCCTGACATATCATCATCAACAATTCTTGTCGCAATATGTGCTTTCGCTACGTTCGTCTCTATTTAATACGACCCCCACCTTTGTGGCATCATCATGATGGATAATGGAGAGAGAGAGGATGGATACTAATGTTTCTGTGCTCGAGCCAAATAATGTACTAGTATATCATCGTCATCGTATCTTGTACGCCTTGCTCGTGATGTAAGATAAGATCCTGTTTTGGATGTGCCTGGTCGAATCTGGCATTTTCTCCGCAACCACATGATCGCACGCGACGCACAACAATAACAATCATCGGTGTGGAGTAATCTTCCGGTAATGGAGATAGCCGATCGGACCCAATAATTTTCCCAGCCTCTGTAACTTTGCCCTTTGCGTGCTCCTCTATAGTGAACGAAAACTAATACATGGCGTCGACACGGGTGCTTCCTCCTCATTCTGTGGATCTGAAGGTTTCAATTCCAGATGAACACGTTCTACTTATAGTTTTAAATCGACCCAAGAGCCTTAATGCTATGACGCCAACGATGGCAGAGGATCTCAAACGTGTGTTGGACTGGTTTGAACAAGAACCCGAACTTTGGTGAGTGCATTATCGCGCAAACATGTTTGGCTATGATATCACTCTTGTCTGAAGGGTCGTCATAGTGACTGGTGCTGGACGACTATTTTGCGCTGGTGCAGATTTGAAAGCGTAAGTCGGGTTAGACTTTGCTCCTCATTCATCATTCAATTCCTTCAGGTGGAATAAAAACCAGCAGGCCGGCGTGAGTAATGAACAGAAAGGTTTGGTGTCAGAACCAAATGGCTTTGGGTCCCTCTCTCGAAGGCAATGCAACAAACCTATTATCGCTGCTGTAAATGGAGGTGCCTATGGTGGAGGTGTGGAGATGATTTTAAATTGCGACATCGTCGTTGCTAGTGAAGATGCTAAATTTGCTTTACCGGAAGTGAAGCGGGGTGTCGTCCCTGCACAGGGAGGTGAGTGAGCTAGATCCAAAGCGGAAGACTGTCCCTACCGTTAACGCTGTTTTGCGGTATTCGCTTGCCATGATCGTGCTTATTGCCTTATAGGAATACCCCGCTTGTCCCAAATAGTCGGCCATCAGGTATGTACTTCCCCTGAGATCTTATCCTCTTTCTCCTTCCCCTTTGTTTCCCCCGAAGCATCTATGATTCGAGGAGCTATGCATGTGGTTTCGATGATGTTTAGATCGATCTTGGAGTGAATTGACTTCCTGTTTTGACAGCTTGCTTCTGAAATGGTGCTTACGGGCAGGACAATTACGGGTCAAGAGGCGGCAAATCGGTTTGGCTTGTGCGTATCAAGCTTTTCTAGATATCGATGGAATATATTGAGGAAAATGTCCCCCATCCACTCCTTTTTTTTATCTCTCTGTCCCACCGGCGAGTGGATAATAGCGTGAATACTCTCGTTCCGAGTGATCAGTTACTTCCAGCAGCACTCAGAGTCGCTAAAGAGATCACATCAAATTCTCCTGATGCAGTCCAGAGCACAAAACATGGGTTGTTGCTGTCTCAGCAGCTGAACTACCACAAAGTTTTCATGACGCACGCTCAGAGCGACTTGAGTACGCGAGTATACAAAGGGGAGAATATCAAGGTATCTTAGCGAATGATTGTTTGTACTCTAATTCACCTCCCTTGCTAGGAGGGACTCAAGGCTTTTGCCGAAGTGAGACATTAGCTAAAACTATGTTCGAATCTGACCTATTTTGTTTAGCGCCGGGCGCCAAGGTGGAAAAATCCATCGAAATTATGAATAATTGAGCCGAACGGTCCATATAGTCGGCATTCTCGAGCTGGGTTTCGGGTACAGTGGATATGGTGTGGTCCCTGGCTGTTTGGTGCTGCTTATGAAGGAATGGGAACTAGGAATGCCTCTAACTGTGGTTGGCGGTTCCTGGGTGACTTTATGACGCATCTAGGTAGTTTTTGGTTTTAGAATGAAAGAATTAACAAACGTGGGACCATCTATGATTTTGTAGCTACCATATATCGGACGAGCACCCGTCTTGTGACTGGAGGTGGGGATATCTAGGCAGGTATTGTTCTACCACTAAAATGTATTGATCGAGAGTCGAGGCGTCTCACTTACGCTAAGTCGCCCCAGATTTAGATTCAAGAATCGCCCATCGCTCGAATTTTCGAGACCTTTTCCGGAGGTCGAAATCCAGTCAAATGTATCTCACCTTGTGACCGAACGCTAGTCCATATGGAAATTATGGGAATTATCCTAATGCTGTTTCATCCCTTCTCCGTGTTGAGTGCGATATCGGTCTCTGGTTTCTGGAAAGTTACACGTAGCTGCAGCGATAATCTTGGTGTTATCGTCACCCCGGAGATGACGAGTGCCTACTGTTGATCCGTCAGGAAGTGATCTATTCTCTCTCTCTCTAAGCCTTGGGTTTCAATAATACTTACTCCGACATCCTCCATGCATTCCGTCTTCTGTATAGTCCTGACAAATATTAAACACCGAGGTTGCTTCGATACTCGGCTGGGGATACGATGACACGCTATTCTGATGCACGGTGACTGGATTAGTGAACCAAATTATAGTTTGGCTTAAGAAAATGTCTCATAACCCCATTTAGTGGAAAGCAGATGTTCTGGCTTGATTTCAAGTGAGAGGTCACAAACACTCGTCACTAGCCAAGTTCTAATAATTAGCCTATGACTTCCTCTTCTGCTATTCTTATTATTCGAATTCTTACCGGCGGTATTTATGCTAACTCATGTTCACGCATGATGATTCATAGTTTATAGACCTTGTTGGGTCCAGACTGTGCTTCCCTTTCGCATTGTCACCGTCCTTGATTATGACCCAAGAATGGCTTGAGACCTGGAGCAATTCTCTGTGCTATAACAATTCGATATCACTACTTGCTCAACCGGTATTTGGGAGCTTTTACTTATATACGAGCTGTGGTCCACTCAACGAGGATAAGTCAAGGATCTATGAGACAGCGGAAGTGAAGAAAAATCAATTGATACGCCGTGTATCTCATATCCTACGACATCGGGGAGACATAAGCATAGACGCTTACTATTTCGATGACACCACTGTTGACACAAATCAATCAACAAGATGTGGTAGAATTCAACGTGTGGACGGATCGATTTATTTGATTATGTTGATGAGGATCTACACGCTCTCTTAGATCCCCTCTGACAGATATGGATATGGATATGGATGAGTTGCTGGGATTTCGGCGAAGTCCCGCCACCGACTCTTTTTTGATCTGATCACTGTTCTGAAAACACCTGAAGTAGTCCTGGGAGAATGTTCGCATGACAGTGGGAAGACGATGTGTGACCGGCATACACGGCAGAAGCTGTGGAGTGAAAGAATGTGGGTCTTTTTCCAGCTTATATCACCTCTTTTAAATTCAGCTCTACACGTGTTGATGCAGATCAATCAACTTGTCATGTCTTGTCTCGAAGTATGCACAAGCACAAGTTGCTATTTGTATTGAAATCTTCTCAGAACAGGAAACAGAACATTTTGCTGTAGTTTGTTGAACGAGCGCGAGGCCTAGTCACTCAGCGGACAAGTAGCTTCCAGCAGCTCACTTTTCGCTGTTAAGTATCAGAACCCAACTGATTAATTGACAGCTGTTTGAATGTTACTCGCTTACAATATGTGCAAGTCCGCGGTGACCGCACACCGAGTTGCCAAATATACCACCATGTCGTCTATCCATGATCTGTCAGCAAAAATAGGGCAGACTAGTTCTCGTGTTCAGATAGTAGTAGTGCAGGAAACAGTGGGTAGGCAAAGACAGTTAAAAATACCATCGATTAAAACGTCCCCAAAATATTACGTCATATTTGATGTCTCTATTGACCGAACTACCCTGGGTTGATTGCACTAGGTTCTGGATAGTTTTCGAGTGGAGATTCAATCAAGAACTCTGTATCCAGAATTTTTCTCCGCAAAATTCTTGCAAACTGAAAATTTGCAAAAATAGGAGTTTACAGAGGGTTGTATTCCGTGTTTGAGTATCATTAGACATAAGCAGGATACCCAACGAACAGAGTGCATTTGGAGAGCTCTGCATAGTTTGAATATAGGCCCGAGTATCAAGTGGCGTATTTTATGACAGGATCCATCTAGACCTCAGTACTGAAAGCTTCTTTGAACCCTATTAATATTTTGATGATAGTGATATCTATATTTAGACTGAAAATAAGATACACAGGAAGAGGATGGGACGCAAGATTGTCTAGAACACGTAACTCATACATCTGGTGCTTATCGCTTAATACAAAACTCATTCCGTATGCCAAAAAGAGGCGCTCAGGAATAATTGCTTGGAGATTACCTAATCATTATCGCAATTCGTTAGTGTGAGGAAACGAGTATCCATTAGGGAGAACATATCCTGGTCACATGGGATAAATGTATGATGTCCCCAGATGGCCTAGCGTAGTTCGCTCCCGGATTGGGTTAACTAGCCATACTGGGAAAGTAAGAATGTTCTTGAGTCATTCATTTTTCCACTGCTGAGTAAACTCAATTTTATTGTACCGAGAGCCAATAGGAGACCCTTTCAACCTGTGATGCATGGGCCATCAATAGCACTTGTCAGAAAATTTCACCAAATCACTTTTCAAAGCGAGCTTCGATTGGATGATGAGCGTGTGAAGATTATGGAACCAAAGTTGGAACGTTGTCGCTACTGCGTCAAGTGATGAATGAATCCGCTGGACCAGCTGCCTCTTCTCCTCCATCAGACCCACCGCAGCCTTCAAACGCGTTTGAAAGATGGAGGCGAAAAGCTATGTTAGTGACAGGAATCGGCGTGACTGAAGAGGAACGGTTAGCAGACCTCCGAATGCATCAGACCCGTCATTGTGAGAAGACCAAGGAATATCTCATGAATTACAGTCAGTTTCATATCTGTGTCATCTTTTACCTTGATTTCGACTTTTCCCAGGTCCTGCTGTTGTATTCATGCTGAAACACCTCAAGGAAAGTGGATGCGAAGTACCTAAGTTGAATGTTCTCTGTGCACCATGCGATCTCACACGTTCTGGTGGGTTCACGCCTGATCCAGGCGCGGTCATTCTATGTTCAGGGCATTTCTTCAGCGAGGCACATATGGAACACACTCTCGTCCACGAGCTCATGCACATGTATGACCATTGTAGGTTCAAAATAGACTGGAATAATCTTAGGCATCACGCCTGCAGTGAGGTAAGTCAATGCTTGGTACAACGAGTCAAAACTGAATGCCTACTTGAGATCCGAGCAAATAATTTAAGCGGAGACTGCAGATATACTCGTGAATTAAGACGAGGTTTTATCTCTTTCTCTAAGCAGCATCAGGTTGAGTACAGGAACTGATACATTTGCGGTCTGAGTTCATAATTTTCTAATAGGCTTGTGTTCGACGACGTTCTGTAGAATCTGTGACAGCTAATCCGGCATGTCCCAATGCTGAAACAGCTGAGAAGGTTGTCAACGAGGTGTGGGATAGTTGCTTTAATGATACTCGGCCTTTTGACGAAGTCAGTGCAACTTTCAACATACTGCATGAAATTGATTCGATTTCCTGCATCCAGATATACTGATTTACAAAATGCTGTGGAATTCTCACAATGCTTAATATGGGTCGCAGTCAGTAACAGCGATGTCGCTACGTATTTGCATATGTTATGCGATATTTGTACCTCCTCTATAAAATTCGATCTTCCCACTCTTTTGTTCATTCCCTGCTCTTCACGCTTCTTCCACGTCCTTTCTACCTCCTTCATTTTAAAATGATGTTCAAGCTTAGGTCTGTCCTTGTGGTCTTTGAACTTTAAGGTACTATTCTCAGGAAGTAATTAGCATCCTTGTCGCTCTTGTCGCTCCCTTCGTTTCTGCTCTGTCCGTGAACCAGCCGAGTCAAGCTGTCAACAACGGTGGTGATATGACCTTTACTTGGACAACTGTCAATGGAGACCCGTAGGTATATCTTCTCTAATTGAGGCCGTGTGTGCACTCATATTGTGTAGTTCGACATTTTCTGTGTTCTTACAGAATCCTACATTCAACAGTGTTTATGGCGTTGCCAACAATGTTGATGCGTCGAAGGGAACTCTGACTATCGAAATCCCAGCCGTGCCGGCAAAGTAAGTCAGCACTGAATTTGCAAATCTAGGTTAAGGTGGGCTGAACCTGTTTTCAGTCAGCAATATACCATTATCCTGGTCCCTATTGATAATGTCAACCAAATACTTGCTCAATCGTCGCCTTTCACCATTGGTGCTGCCATCACTACTGCTACTACTACTACTCGTTCTACCTCTACCCCTGTTACATCTGTTGCGGCAACTTCCACTGGCACTGCTCGTACAGCCACTGCACCTACTACCGCGTGGGTATCTTTGCACTTGCATCATCATATATATATTGATCATCCGGATAGACCGACTTTGGTAGGGACCGGTGCTTCGACAACTGGTGGATTTGGGAGCACTATTCGTAATACCGACACTAACGTTGCTACTGGTGCCTCTTCGAGTGCGCCATCCAGCACCGCGTCAAATTCTACCTCCACCTCTGCCGCTCTTCCTGTTCGGTTTGATCTCAGACTAGGTGCCGTGGCATCTGTCCTTTCGGTATTTGCCGGCGCAGTCTTTGTAGCCCTCTAGGTGAAGTAAATTTCCAAATGACCACCCTGTTGTTGGCCTATCGGAGAACAGTTTCTTTGGATCCTTGTATCAGACTTTTTCTTGTTTCATTTGGTCTTGTTGATGCACATTAGTTCATGAACTTCAACCCGTTCTATCAAGTGTGTATGTTGAGCGTCTAGGTTCTTTAATATTTTTTTAAAAATCTTGTATGTGTTGAGCGTAGTAAATCGACCGATCTGGTCTGTTAGTTTATTTTTGTGCTCTACTCGACGTTATGTTTAGTTTGACAAGTGTGATTCAGAAACACATGTTTCTCAGGCTTGGATACTGGTATGGCGGATAAACAGCTCATAAGCTGATCAACAAGTGTCAACTAGTCACATGTCACACTTTGTTGGTTCGAGCAAGGGTAGATAGGAGGGTATCCTGAAGGATATTATACATGTGGGTTGTTGGGATCCATTAAGAGGAAGAAAGTGAATGTCTTGGTGGCCATTGATTATGATGGATAAATATAGAGACAAACATTATCTAGAACTTTAGAGAAAGTTGTTTGTTATTGAAGTGCATTGATGTACTTACTGTACTAGTGGGGATGTAAGATGTCAATGTCTCACTCTTCTCTGTTTATTTCCTTTCCCATTCCCTTTTATAGTTCTGTTTCATATATCTGAGACACTAACTGATGGATATATCCTACTCTTTCCAACACCCTCCCTCCCTACTGTCTACAGCGACTCCTGGGGTGAGATTCATGTGCTACACTAGTTATTTATGGCTGTAGCATGTCCTAGGTACAAATAAAGCAGTTGTCAACTGTCTATGGTGACTCCTGAGCATGTAGCATTTTAGTTGTGTATTTGAACTGACTGGCCAGATGTGCATTTCAGACAGACACTCAAAGACAAATAAGGAGCAGTTTAAAATTCCCGAGTCGCAGCAACTAAGGGAGACATGCTGCCAATGTGACATATTTCGCTTGACTAAACTGTGGTTGATCAGTTGACAGCTATTTGTCCACCGTGTGGGTATGACCTCAGGTTGGAACACTAGTAAAGGCTTGAGAGAGTCATCGAGGGAATAGTAGGTCAACGACTACCTTTACTCTAGAGCCCTTCTTGATCCACTACCGCTATCCCCCGTCCCTTGGATTTCCTCCTTCTCCACGTCTTCATCCTTCTCATGTCCGGTTCGATGGTGATCACGGTCGCGGTCGTGGTGTCTCTCACTCCTTTCGTGTCCATCTTCATCAACGTCCTTTCCATTTCACCGAGATCTATGACTCCTAAAGGAGGAACAGCAGCAGAATTGGAGGTAGAACTATCAGTATCACTGGTGGGTGCAGAAACCGAGATTGGAGTAGATGTAGTTGAGGGACGAATGGGAGTGACAAGGAAAGAAGAGTTAGCAGATGCAGATCACATGGGAGGGAAGTTCCTTTATCTGGGACAGGACTCGATGAGATATCCATTGGTTCATCCTAACAACTTAATCAATGTCTGGGAAGAACATAAACAAATGTGCTGACCTCGTCATCTTGTGATCTAGTCTGGAGTTGATTTTCAGGAGGCCGTTGGGCGGCACTTTGTTCCATCTGCGTGCGTCGTAATGCTTTTGTTAGCACGACTCGTTCTTCTTGAAAACGATTCTCAATCGTGGCAAGCCTCCTCGCAAGTCGTTGTTCTCTCGTCTCTCGGAACAGACCACTGGCATTTGAGCTAGATCTTACAGAAAAACTCTTGCTTGCCAACCAAGCCTCAAGAATACACCCAGCCCCATTGAGTGTCTGTATGACTCTCCTCTGAATCTGTTTGCTTCCTCTGACACCAATACTCACTACACATTGGAAGGCTAAGGAAAAGCGACATGAAGCATATTCTTGAGAGTGGGTATTTGTTACGAGACGAGGGTGGAAGAAGGCCATAAATTGCCGACGGGTTTTCTGGGACCGGGTGCGAGTAACAAAAGCCCTGTAAAAGCTTGACGAGACGCCATAGTCAATTTCTCGGATACGAGGCGGTGTTGAAGTCAGATATGTCAAATGAGTCAGTGAGTTGAACAGTGACAATAGTGCGGTTGTGTCTAAAGCTGTAAAATGCCCTCAGAATTTACATCCTTAACAAAATTTTTATATGTTGACTGATAAAAACTGATTTGAGAAAAGCTACTCACCGCAGCGGTCACAAAGCTGAGAGGTGATGCAGACACAGGCCTTGTTCTGGGAAGGACTCCCACATCATAAGCTGCTTTGAGACAATACATGCCGTCGCCGCCGACGCACCAGCACGATGACATGCAGATGGGGAATACATTGGCATTCAGACTGATTGAATGATAGAAGTGGATGTAGATGCTTCAGTGTTGACGGAGGTGATACTAGACATAGAATTCAACTGCGATGCATCCTCCATATTGACATTCTCGTCCTCTGTTTCGAAACATGATGTCTGTGGAATGAGTTATCAGCAGTTGCAGATGATTATTTTTTTAATAAAAAACTTGCTGCAGTGGCCGGGGCTGATGGTATCTATGCATGAGCTGATAGAAATTTGTGACCTGTTCATACAAATGGGTCTGAAAGGTCCAGGATCGACGAGGGAGACCAGTTGTACATCACGTGTGTGATTGATACCTGCTTAAGGGTGACTGATGCGGATACGGGTACGGGTAGGAGTGGCCCCTAGTGGCCTCCAGTTACTAGTCTCTTGTGCATTGAATGATCTAATCGCAAGTCAGCCGGAGCATGTGATCTGAGTCACTAAGACGGAGGCTTACATATCTGGGTAGGGAGTTGATGTTGTTTCTCCGCACCTGCTTTTATACTCGAGCAACCTCAGCTGTTTCTCTCTCTTGGTTTTCTACGACAAGGTCCCCATCCGTACACACTCAACATATCATGTCTGCCAAAGATATTGTCGAGGTGGGTGACAATTCAACAAGATTGAAACTTGAAGGGATCTTGTTGTTTCCTTATCTAGGAAGCTATTACCAACAACGATATTGCAATTTTCTCCAAATCGTGGTGCAGTTATTCCAGAAGGGCCAAACAACTTCTCACGAACAACTTCTCGAAAGCTAAGACCATTGTCATCGAGTGAGTCCTTTTTGGTGCGTCCTTGTCGCAACTTCTCACCGTATTCAGGTTGGATCAACGTAACGACGGCGGAGATATACAAGATTATTTGCTCACGAAGACTGGGCAGAGTACAGTTCCAAATGTTTTTGTTGGTGCGTGTTTTATGATTCTGTTGATATCGTGAGTTCAACTTCACGAAATATAGCTCAGCAACATATTGGAGGTAAGCCGCCTTTTTCTGATCGGCGGGACACCACCCACATTGTTCCAGGATGCGATGATACTATGGCTAAACAAGGCCAAATCTCTACCTTGCTCAGCACCAATAATGTTATATCTTGAGCCAGTAATTTTTTTTAGTCACTGAATGTATATTTTTCTCATAAACGTCATGGTTTCCTGATTCGGATTGCCACGTTCTTAATTCCCAACGTCAATGGCTCGCGCGCATCGTGCATTGCTCTATGCGAGTCTGGCTATTGGTCTGTATCTCCTTATCTTCTTCCAGTTTATTGCTTTGCCCTGGCTTCATGTAAAGACAGTCGAACAATTACTCGCAGTGGTTCGTCTTTCACGTTGCCCACGTTGCAAGCAATCTCACTTATGTCGCCCATGGAATTGCAACGCGCTTTCCCTGTATTCTTCAACACTGCAACCGTATTCAATGACTGGCTTGACTTGTGCAATAAGGTTCCTTGGTGGCTGCTTGTTTCGTTCGGATCTTATTCTCTCTGGTCCTTGGGGTGGGGGCTATACACATTCAGAGATTGTCCGGAAGCTTATGCTGATTTACTGAGTGTGAGTACCAAGCCTTATTTAGTATATTCATGTTTTTGTGGGCCGTCGGAATGAACGGTTGAATTGTTCTTCGAAGAAAGCCGTTTTCTTCTAGCCCTCCTCGTGTCACCTCATATCACGTCGTCATGATTTAATCCATCTCTTCCCCCCTTCTTCCATTTGCTATCGACTCACCTGCATCGTACATCTCATGATTGACCTTTATCTCTTTTTCCTGGTCTCATTTTTCATTTTTCAGGAAATCTCAGAGGCTAAGAATGACCTCAGAGCCAAAGGAGTAACAGTGGATTGATATTCTTATCTCCCCGGATGCTTCTGCATCGATGCGCACCTTAATACAAATAGTTGCTCCAACGCATCAGAATTTCTTGGAGAACAAATGAAGGCTTGAGATGCGAATAATGAAATCAAACTGGGGTTGTGAGTGTGTACGAAGGAAGTCTGGGAGTTTTTGTTTGGCGGTTTGTCATGTTCCGCGAATCTTCGCGAAAGGCAGGATCTCGATCTTGTACATCTCGTGAACTGACTCTACGTTAATTAATGCCAGACGTATTGGTTGCGGCCTGTGGTTGGCTTTACACGAATAGACTTATGATTAATGCGTTCGGATGCGGTGGAGTCAACACACTTGACGCCGGATGAGTACTACTCACCTTGTACTGGCTTGAATAACAATTCAACATTGATCTTCTGTGTGGGGTTTCCCCACCGTCTGTATTCTGTGATGATCGGCGTAATGCATGTTCACCCAACCTGGAGTTCCTCCGCCATGAATGACAAGTTCCATTGGGACTGAGAAGGACCTGATCAAACTTGCCAATCTGGAATGATTCTAGATGTCTTCTTTTTCTCTGACATCTAATTCGGGAGTGTTTACAAGATTACTACCGGATCGATTCTTCAATAGAATCATGCCTCGTCAAGTGGAGGAACAAATAAGTCCGGCTTCGGAGAATCGAAAGGGTATCATAACATGGGTATACACCTTCCATATCACATCCGGTTCGCGGCTTCTGCTTTCGTCACGGTTCATGATCGAGTATCTTCGCGGCAGGCTTCTCCCGGGCTTCCTTATCTATGGTCACGGTAGTCGATATATGGTCCATCTGTCTCTTCTCACATGAGGACTGGTTAGTCGCGAGTAACCGTGCGAAACAGTCATGCAGACTCTAGTTGGGTAGGCATCGAACAGGCTCGCTCAGTCTGCCTCTCCAATTTCCTGGCGGCTATCACAGCTCATGTTGAGAAAGTATCACGTACGTACCACTGCACCCTGAAAAGTGCGCATATCTGCAATCACCTTCCCAGCAGGGCCTCAACACCGCTACTCCGTCATGTCTTGTTTGTCGACTTGTTGAGGAAAGATTTTTCAATCCCAACATAAGGGTATGATCTAGAAGCCTTCTAACGAGCAATAAATTTTGCTCTAATTCAATGCCATTAGATCAGGCTTCTTAAGATTGGTTTATTTGGCTTGACTTCCTTCTATTTTCCTCTCTTGTCCTAACATCGCTAGTAGGTCCCGACTACGCGTTGATGGGGCAGTTTTTCTCTTCTTTTTTTGTATCTCCTCGGCATCCTAATTACTTCTTTCAAAAAAGAACGAAGGATCGATGATGAACTCTTGATTTGAATCAGTGCCACAAGATGCCCGTTCCTGTTGACTTATTCGATACAGATCAAATTCATGATCTAGCCGATTCCCTCTTGGTTTGTTTCGTCCAAGGACACTTGATAAATAGATCTGAACTGACGTTCATTGGATCATGATCAACGCATTGATCTTTCAAAGATACAATACATGGCGTCATGACTACTGGTGTCTTATTTACTCCCCCTTTTATCCCCACCTCCCGACTGGTAGGCCCTATCTCTGGGTCAAAAGCGATCTATTAAGTGCGTTCGTCTACGCTCCACTAAAGAACCTTTCCAGCGGACATAATAGAAGAGACGAAAAAGCATATAGGCATCCTCCTCAAGACAAACTCGAGAAACTCTCATTATGCCGAAAAGCCAAATGTCGTGTACACATAAATAATCCGATTGAATTGGTCATAGGTCATGTTCAGATGATAAAATAGATAGGTAGTCAGTCTTTAAGGAGTGATCATGGCGCCTGATGACAATTGAATGATGCGAGTGATAAGGATATTGAACACACTGTCTGAAATCGTGTTTTGATTTATGAGACAAGCGAGACCGGTTTTCCTTTGAAGGGAAGGATCGGGAAGACCCAAATAGAGACATGTTGGTAGGAGTTGAACCCTATGAGTTTTCGATCACTGACAGCAGTCACAGGGGATTCTTATCAACAGTACCGACAGCGGAGGGATCTTTCGTAATGTCAACCTTGATACATTCTATCCAGGTCTTGTGCTGCCAGTGTTGAACTGGGGAACCATTGGATGGCATTTCCCCTTGACCTGTCTTAATTTTGGTTCAGAGTTATACATAAATCAAATTATAACTAAATGCAAGGTAGTATGCATACCAGTCAGATACAAGTCCAGGTCCAAGCAGAAACTCCCGATCAAAATCTACGACAGCAGTGAAATACATCCAAAATCGACGGAAAGAAATGTCTGTGCCAAGAGACGAGAACAAGGTTGTCTAAGCAGTGTCCACAATCCACTGGGTGACTTCATTTTTCAGCGCAACAGAGAACTGTTCCTGTGGTGACGTTCCCCCAAGCCAAGGGGAGAGGGTTTTCGATCCCACAAACTCCCAATCGCAGTCCCCATAGCGCCCTGCTCATTTCCTTCCTGCTGTTGTCCGACAGGAACCAGCAGAGGAGGGGTGCTATTCGATGATCTAGTTGGATCGCTAGAATGAATCCTCTTCACCGATTCCTGAAGCTGGCAGGATTCTCCACCCAAGTCAAAAGCGGAAACCGCACGCTGGACTTTCCTGGACCTTGAATTAGCCTTCTCTTTCTGGCTGTTACTCTTGTTGTTCGGGATCTGTGTTAGCTGTGGGGAAGTTGAAGTGGCTATTGGCCCCGATACACCATCCACAACAACCATCGGCATAGTAGAAACACCGTACATGGGCATTGACGATATGCCCTGTGTCAGCATGCCAGGCATCCCCATTCCCAGAGGCCTCCTCATGTTAATCGCTTGTAAAGTGTCCATGTTGGCCATAGCTAATATCTGTCCCTGCGTTTGACTGCCCAATGCCCCCTTTCTAACCGTAGGGATACGCGTTCCGAGAGGGTCGAGAAGCATTTGGAAGGCAAACAGCATCATGAATGCCTCGTTGCCCGAGTTCACCAACGAACATTGCGGAATTATAACAGGTGGAGATAACCGAGGAGTAGTTGAGGAAGGTAGACTACTTGACGAATTGTTTGCTGAGACCGGTGGACAGTGAGACTGCGGTTGCTGGATGCTACGCAAAAGACCCTCAAGATTCAGCGTGCAGCTTGATGTCCGTGGACGTTCAGTTTTTGGATCAGATATGATGCCATGGGCACCCGTAGCATACAATGACCGTTCGAAAGTTGCCATATCGATGACAAGCACATTATGTGGTAACTCTGCAGGAGGCAGAGGAAGGAGTAGACGCGTTAGTGACCACTGGCAGTAGTTCGAAATATGGTAATGGGCGCACGATGATCGGGCTTCGGGTGTCCGAAGTCCACAATACTCGAACCAGGGAATGTGCAAGATAGAAAAAGAAACTCACTGATCTTCATCTCTTCCAGACGAGCTGGCTGAGCATGTGCTCCATATCCGACGAGCACGATCGAGTTTGAACTAGTCTCCGACTCCGGACTCGTCAAACTACTGCTCAATGGGGAGTCAAAATGCATGTGAGTCAGTAAAACAGGACAGCAAGACATCAATCATTGATTTATGG
>Ga0153947_1000182_pt1 | contig 29472 bp, 35 predicted proteins | sample TSNJ031MetaG_FD_104697 | JGI IMG/M metagenome (GOLD analysis project Ga0153947, IMG submission 104697) | Attine ant fungus gardens microbial communities from New Jersey, USA - TSNJ031 MetaG | ecosystem: Host-associated > Fungi > Mycelium > Unclassified | place: USA: New Jersey, Wharton State... | reverse complement strand
TTGGAGAGCTGAGGGATGCAATTGGGTTATTTGGGCCTCGTGAATTGCGAGCAATGAGTAGGTGCGACGGGTTCGTGGTCATCCCTTTCATTCTTTATTGTCACTCCCTTCCTCCTATCGATATTGATCATAGCCATGATGATTTTGGTACATTGACCATGGCGCTATAGTGTAGTGGTTATCACTCGGGATTCTGATATTTAATTTCCCGAAACCCAGGTTCGAACCCTGGTAGCGCCTGATACGTTTTGCTTGAGTCTACTCGTATATACTATGGTTTAATATGCAGAAGCCCACATTTTACTAGTACTGGCTATAGCTATTATCGTTCCGCTGTTGCTGAGACTTGGATAGCACAGTAGAGTCATGATGGTAGGTCTTGTTGACCACTGAACACTTAGCACATTCGGAAGTCGCGGTCCAGACGAAAAATATTATGTGTCTTTTCTTCTGGCTTTCTTCTTTTTTGGTTTGATGGTCTCATCCTTCTCAATTGTCTCCTCAGGCTGCCTTGGTGAGCCCGCCTGCGCAACATGCTTAGAAGAGAAAGGATCCAGTTGTATCGAGCCTTGTATTGAAAGCATTTCGTTTGCGACAGTTAGCCTTTGCTATTGATAAGACGCGAAGCAAGCAACAGGAACCAGGCCAGCAACACACCCTATAACAGTAAATTCAAGATCCCCGAGCTCTCCTCCAAGTTTCTGACCATTTCGTCGATTAACCCATCTGCCTGCGTCCTCTTGTTCTGATCCTTTCCCCATTGATGCGTCAGGACCAAACTCGGGATCATTCTCGGCGGGTCCATACTGAAATTCCCACTCATCTCCAGGTATATGATAACGGGGAACAGAAGCATTGAAAGTTCTATGTATGAGGAGGGATACGTGGTCAGGTGAACAGAGATTCACTCTACCAACTGTATGAGCATGAGCCAAGAAGAAAATTGGGAACACGCTTATCACGCGCCTAGTTTCATGCCAACCCTCGGACTCCAGATAGTCGCATCAAACTTGACATCATAAACCAAGAAAGGACAGTCGGCTTTGATCATTGCTCGGTTGTTTGTGAAAATTAAGTCGGAGTGAGAGAGGACAACACCTCGAAGGGGATGAATGTATCTGAAGGAAATATTATTTGTAATTGGACAAGGTACAATATATGATAGTAGGATACACCTCATAATCATAGAGTCAAGCATCTCTTCTATACCTGCACGAGGGTTGTTTGCAAAAATTGGAGGGATAGAAAGTCTGAGGGAGGCCTTGACGACATGAAATTCGCCTTCAGAGTCGACATTTGAATTGGGTAAAATTTTTGATTTCTTTTTCAGTATCTTCGATGAGGATGGAGTTTGGTCCTGTGCTTTGCGTTTTTTTGGCGAAGATTCATGAGTATGGTGAGGCATTGGACAAAAGAGGGACCAAGGAAATGAGGACGAAAAATCCAAAATTCCAGGTTCTCACGCACTCGTGCTTCCAGATTTTTTCGACATCTCTCATTCATATTCATGGTCTGTTCCTTGTCTTGTCGTTCGAATACAAGAATTTACAAAAGCCTAGTCATCACCAAGAGTTATCGTTCAAATTTTTCTCACAGGTTCTCGTATCCTCGGGAAAGCCTTCCTTGAGGCTGGGAGGCAGGCCGTCAAGAGTAAACATTTACCTTCATCCTTCGATTTGTCACGCTCAGAAATGTGCTAGATGCTAAGCACTCGCCACAGGCTGGTATGGCGAGTGATGTAGCAGGGGTCGGCAATGCAAACTCTGGATCTGCCACTGACAGCTTGACCCGAGAACATCGAATGACATTGGACGAGGCACAGCTGATTCTTAATGTGAAGCGGGACGAGAAGTTGGAAAATATCATGATGGTACGTCTTACCATACACAGAATGAGATGTATATTTTCATCTACGCCTAGAATTACGAGCATCTCTTTAAAGCAAACTCCCCACCTGTGCCTAAGGCCGAAGAGAATGGGAAACCTGCAACTGGAAAACAACAGCCTGTAGCGCAATCTCATTACCTACAATCCAAAGTCCAGCGAGCTCTTTTCCGTCTGGAAGCTGAGCGGAAAGCGGCTGCAGATTCAGCAGTGCAACCACAATCGCCGACACAGCCAAGTACTCAACCCCAATCACCGAGTGATTCTCAGTCATAACACAAATGGAGTCTAGTAGACATTCGATTACTATCATCTACCCCCATTCACTAATTTATGTTGCATGTCCATAGCTTTCCCTTTGGCTTTCCCTTGCAATTCCTGTTGTATATGAAATTGTGATGACCAAAATATACATTGATATTAATTGTGCATTAATCCAAGACAGCGTATTTCTTAAGATGTTGTGGAATAATTTCCTCTAATCCTTTCGACGCTAACCATTTCTTAGAGAATAGTCTACTTTGGTACCGATATGCTCCGTCGCAAATAATTGTTGCTACTTTGGAACCTAAATTTATGGTCAAGTCACTCGGAAGCTCGGAAGCTCGAAAGCTCGAAAGACACACTGGACTAACCTTTACCGAGCCTCTCAGCAAGCTCTATCGCAGCGACGATGTTGAGTGCAGAGCTCGCACCTATATACAATCCTTCCGTATCGAGCAATTCATAAAGCATCACAATGGACTTTTCATCAGGTATTGTGAATGCACCGTCGATATCTTTGATGAAGGTAGCAAGATTTTCCGTGATACGACCTTGCCCGATACCTAAGTCCGAGTCAGGAGTTTATCTACCACATAGAGAAGCTTGTGTTTACCTTCCGTGATAGAGGAACCAGTTCTTTCAACCAATTTGCCACCACTTTGAATGTAACTGGTTAGGACACTGCCAGGAGGATCGGCCAACCAAACTTGAACGCCTCCGCCGCTCTTTTCCTTGAAATATTTTCCAACACCAGCGAGGGTACCACCAGTCCCAGTTGAGCAAGTAAAACCATCCAGATCTCCTCCTGTCTGTTCCCATATCTCTGGACCAGTGGAGACATAATGAGCATGAGCGTTCGCAGTGTTGTCAAACTGGTTCGTCCAGATGGCGTTTGCTATGGATTCGGCATATGCTTTTGCTTGGTGATTGTAATTCGCAGGATTCTCGTACGCAACGGCAGGAACGGGCCGTACATCTGCACCTAGCATACGCAAAAGGTCGATTTTCTCTTGACTCTGTAGATCATACTTTGTGAGACGTTTCCCCAGAAGCAGACCTAACCTACTTGGGTATTAGGCATGTATATCACACATTTATATCCACGAGCTCTACACACATGTGCAAGACCAATACCAGTATTTCCAGCGGTACCTTCAACAACAGTTCCTCCGGCTTTTAACCTGATTAATGGTCAGTACTTTCAGTAACATGTTACCATATGAACTGGACTTGCAGTCCTTGCTCTTCAGCGTGCTGAACCAACCCAAGGGCTGCACGGTCCTTGACACTACCTCCGGGATTCTGAAACTCCGCTTTACCATAGATCTTGTACCCTGTCTTTTCAGACAGCGCCTTCAAATATATCTACCGGCAACGTAGATTAGGTCAAAAGACGTCGGGGAGGCGGTGATCGGCTTACGAGGGGAGTCTTTCCAATGGCACCGGTAAGGGTATTGGCAATGGGCATTGCCGAAAAGGATCGGATTTGGGCAGTTTTGCGAAGGAGTGAGAGCATACTGGACTAGAAAAGGACGGAGGGAAAAAAATCCCGGGTATAAGACTTCCGATCACTTCCGGAATATACACTGATACCAGTCAGAAGAGAGCCATTGCAAATGATAACTCTTCATTGGTGCCAACTTGCCATCAGCTGATGTATTCATTACACATGCAGTGTCGAGATTAGGACGTGCTTTGTTCAATTTGACAGATCGAAACAATCTTTGGGTCAATTTGATGATATGCAGTTTGAGGCTCGGTGATTCCGTGATCAGCAGGAGCCTTGATTATTAAATTCTCAATGAATTCAAGTCACTTAATGACCTAGGACACGCTCGAATGAACATTTTGTTAGTTCAAGTAACAAGGGGCTGAAGGATGGCAGGCCGACCTGGTAAATCAAGAAGTAAGGTTGGCTAATACAATACATTGTTGTGAGTAGCATGGTGGTTATGAAGGGGAAATGAAGGGGGAGAGTCTGTGGTATGATGGAAACATACATTCTGTTCATATTGTTTTGATTACTTATTTGGAGCCTGAGGCGCATACCATATTCAAAAACATATCATACATTACTGTATCTCCCCATTTTGGCTGGGAGAAGGTAGTGAACTGTCCACTAGACACTAACCAATTTGGATGTCTACAGAAGTATATATTCTTCCACTAAGGATTCTACAGTTGGATGTACAAGGATTATGATTATTTCAAGAATATATATATGCTATGAGACCACCACATAGTGCCAAGTGCATTATCATACATTGAGGACCATCAAGACCCTTATTACTGTTTCCTACTCGCTCCTGATATCATCATCACCTGCAAAATAAATCAAACATATTTTTTCTTCTACTGGATCCATACGCGAGGGGTCGAAGTCCACAGCGGGTTTGAACAGAAGTATGTAGGTACTAATGTATAGAAACGTGAAGGAAGAGAGAAGTTAAAATGATCTCAAGGAGATCTGGGGCTTGACCATTGTCTGAGCATTTGTTGTTGAGGATCCAACAGCCTTGCGTACAGATGCTTCAAGCAATTCCCTCGTTGCAGGTTCAAGTTTGTCAGCAGCAGTCTTAAATGCGATTGGAGACATGGTGGCGTATGCTAAGAGTTGTGTCACTGTCTGCGAATGAATGGATAGAGATGTCCCAGTGGTTTGTGAGAGTAACAATGATAATGTCGGTAGGATAACCGTTAGAATTTGGGGTCCTGAATAGCTGATTAGCCATTTCTGCCATCCAGTTTTGGTTTTCACTTACGTTTCTCTTCTGCGACCGAGGCAAAAAACGTGGAGAAGGCTTTCCAAATTTCAGTGACAGCAATGGTCTGCGATTCTGTAATGCTACCATCGTGAACCGAAGGTGCGACTCTGCCGATGAACTCGACAAGGGCGGGAATCAAGAGTCTGGTGCACTGTCGAAGTAAATAATTCCCAGTTGAGGACGCAACGATGAGCGTCTTGGAGCATTGAGCAGCGGTCAGGGAAATCTTGAGATAATTGAGTGAAGTTCCGGGGTTTATGATGGGTTGGTCGCGCCCACCTCGTCATCTTCCAGCAATTTCTGGGAGATCAAAAAACACGTATGCTCAATCGCAGCTCGACCTACTTGGACGGTTGGAGGAATGGCAGTCAAGACCAGGACGATAGCAAGCATGTTGGTCTTGGTTTTCCTGGCAGAGATGGCGCCAGCTCGTCCTCTGATAGAAATAATCAATTTCAAGGACGACATAGACATGAATGATAGCACCTCATTCCATCAATGTTCAGGAGGCAGGAAGAGAGGAGAGCATGGACACTCCGCTGGTAGCGCTCCTGCGAATCACTTTGATTCAGGACAGGTATACTCAAAATAGCTTTGAGGGAAGCAAAGGTCGGTGAAATGCGGTCAATAGGTGACGTTTCATCCTTGAGAAGATCTAGCCCATGTCAATTGAATTCATTCAAACGTGATGGAAGTGAACACCCACCAGTATACAAGAGCGTAGCAACAGAACGAACGTCTTCCCGTTGGTTTGTCTCGATGGAATTTGCAATGACAGAAAGAGCAGCAAAAGAAGTGTTGATAAGAGCAATATGATCTGCCAGGTGCCCCTCTGTACGATTGGTAATTCAAGCTCGCTGTAAGTAATAATAATGTCCAATTACTGACGGTTGATTGGAGAAGAACCACTGGAGTACTTGAGGATGTGAGAGCATATCCTCAGACAATGTGCTCGAGGTGTGGATAGACTGAGGGTGTCCACTTGTCTGATAGACAATTGAATGAAAACTATTTTGATATATAGAAGAAAATTTACCGATTTCCTTGGGTAGATGCCAATACAATCAACATCTCAACCAGGTGCACTTGTACGGTTGCCGGCTCAGTCATAGCTATCCTGTATGACAAACTCATAAATTCATCAAAGATATTTGGCTCCATGATAGCCTTGCCAGCATATTCGGGTCGTACTAGAGACTTAAGTGTTTCCAAGCATGTAACGACCAATGCCTTTCTGTCCGTGTTGGAGGAACCATCACCAGGAGACGGTGTAGACAATGCTTCATAGACAAGTCCGAATATTATATAGAAACATGCCGTAGGATCCTCGCGCAATTTCAATTGTCTGTTAGGAGTTTGCATTGGTTCCTGATCCATGGCAGCAAGGATAGCAGTATCACCCGATTGCATCACAGAAGCCACAGCACGAAGGATAGTTGGCCATGATTGCGTGTAATACTAGTAGCATATGATTGAGAAGATGATTGAGATAGACCAGTATTTGACCTGCGAGTGACTCACTGGTAACAATACTTCTCTGCCCAGACTTGAATATGACGAATCGATCGCAACAGAGGACAAGTCATGAAGAAACTCGGAGTCAATTTTGATACTAGCATAATCACGCAGAGACGAAATCCATAGCATGGAGAGCTTGGGACGATATGGTTGAATGACTTTCTCCAGGTAATTTTGTTTCAAGGTGGAAACTTGGAGTTGAGCCCATGCTGAAAGCGTCGAGATTCGAAGCATGGCGGAAGCATTGGGACTGAGCTCTCCTGTATCGCCAATGGATAACATGCCGGATTCTTTTCGATGAGATACGTTAATGTTCAGCTCTGAGAGCGCCAACACATACACCGACCTTTAGATTGTTCGAGGGCCGTAATCAAAAGCTTCAAGATTCTCCCCATCCTACCAACATCCTTAACAACACCGCATCCAACAAAGACCGCACAGGCGTATATAGCAGAGGAAAGTATCTCCGGGGTTGATTCCGACGAAAATGAAGGCGTAAGTGCGGCAGTTATTGGAGCCTGATGTTGTTCGAGCAGTAGTGCGTCGTCATAAGCAGGATCTGGCGATTGGGCAAAAATCTATGCAAATCAATGAGTCAGTTCGTCTAAGTAAAACACAAAGCATTCACTTCGATGATATCCTTCAAAAGAACCAAACCTTCCAACCTGATTTCAGTAACATATGCAGTGGATGCCGTAAAAGCCATCTTGATCAGGTCCGATATGCGTGTAAATAACAAGCCTTTCATTGCAACGTCCTGATGGCGCGCCAAATTAGCATCAAGATGTTCTTTCCTCCCACTCTCGGCGACGGTTGTACATATGATGTGCAGGCACTTGAGCGCAAATAGTTGTGTCCTCCACCGAGATGTTCCAAGCGCTCTGACATTGCCGTTTGTACTCATATCGGCACCACCAACATTCAATGATTCTCCCTCGTCATCTCTCAGCCTTCCTTGCGCTATAGCGTCGACGGTCTGTTGGGATGCCGTCGTTCGAGACATGATCCTCTGACAAAGATCAATCCAAGCTGAAGGGTTATAGACGACTGTCTGCTTTAGCCAGCTCAAAATTACGTTCCTCACCCCCTGCACAGATGAGTAATCATCATCCAGCATTCCGAATAGTTCTTCTACGAGCGCATCTCCTCCAATTTTTGACATGGAAAATGCGTCCTTCTGTATAAGTTGATAGAGTACATTGATTGATGCCATCTTGAGTGGTCGGCGAGGCGACGAGAGGTGTTGTCGGAATATTTTGACTGTCTGGGGAATGTTGATGTATTCAGGTGCAAACATGAGGAAATGCTGTATGCATTTGATAGCCTCAACGCAAATGCTCTCGTCGTCTTCTTCCATAAACTCCCGCACAAGTCCCAATACTAATTCCCTCGTTCGACTAGACTCCCTGATATCCGGTCCAAGGACATTGATAATAGCATCAATGACTTGACATACGGCAAGATACGCAGGACACTCTCCCCCTAGATTGGCGTTGCTAACACTCACGCCACCCTCACGCTCATGAGAGTCCATTAAGTAGATCTTGAGCAGCATACCCAAGGTACCCGGAACAAATTGCGCGTAAGATAAGCTCGCAGCGTCGATGACTCTTGCTAGCGCATCTAATGCCCAGAAATGAGCAACAGGATGAGGATCGGCACTGAGTGATTTCAATACTTGAACGGTGGTACCGAGCAAGGGGCCGGCCGCGAGTCCACCAACGTGGGCATATATCGCTCCAAAAGCGAGTGCGCAGCCTGCACGGGCATACGGATCACGATTACTGACTACTTGATCAACGAGGTCTTTGATCTGACTTGCCAAAAAAGTTGTCCCTGAGAGGCTGGCGAGTCGGCCAATACATTCGCTCCCTGCTGATCGCAGAACCAAATCCCCATCAGTCAAGGCATCCTGACCACGAACAAATCAGACAAATAAAGCATGAGATACAGAAGTATGGACATGCCCTTAAGAAAGGAGAAAGAAGTGTCGTAACCCGTGAACTCCCAAAAGTCTCTCTCGCCTGTTTGATCTGGGTTGCTGCCACATAGCGTAGAGCCAAAACGAAGGAAACAGTAACATTCACAAATATAGCTGATTTGCGGCCGACGTTCTTATCGAGTTTAGGGGACTTGACTAATTCTAAGACCTGCTGGATATATTTTACTGTCGAGGGTAACTCTTGTAGTGGTAACAAACGAGCAAAGAGTTCAATTGCGGTGTCAATGACCGATGTCGCTGGAGGGGGAGATTCAAAAAGGTGATATTCATTCAGTGTGAGCTTGGCCTGACACAGCGATAGCGGATCGTGTTCACATGCGCCTAAAATGGGCTTGCGCAACTGAAAAAAAGTATCAGTATATGAAAGTATTAGGTTGCGAGGACAAACCAAGGCATCTATAGAAACCTCAACATCATCTCGATTCAGATGATCCCTTGTCCCACTGACGCTGTTGCCATCTCCATTAATCTCAACTCCGATCCCTCCAAAATCAACGATTTCATTGCTCGTGACACCATACCCATACCCATCCACCGTCGTCCACACAGAAGTGAACGTTCCTACGGAACTTGCAATCGCTGCTTGCACAGCTGAGCCTACACCTCCATAAGTATCAGGACTCGCAAACACCGACATTGTCGATTGTAGCAAAGATGTCTGAGTTGATTCAGGGATGCTACTAAAACCCAACTCGGAGAAACATTGGTATACACGTCGACGAAGCAAGGCTTCACGCTCTCGGAGAGTGAGTTCTCTTTCACGTTTTACACCGGATGGAGGTGCGTATTGGTGTTGCAGTTCAGATGGATCCTCTACAATTTGGGAGATGAAACCATTAGCAAAGGAGAGTGCATTGCTTAGAAGGGAGGCAATCCGGCGCGCAACGTCAAGTGTGACGAGTGTAGATGCATTACGTTGGAGGAAACATAAAATTGCTCCTAAAGCGCTCCCACGGACATTGAGGAGGAAACTCCATTCTGCAGGAGAACGGCTGGTGCTATTCTGCGATTCCTTGGATGTGGGTTTAGGGAGGGCGTTTCTCCATAGCACTAGGAGCTGAGGGAGGTGTGGTCGGACAAAATTTGGACCGAGAAACATGAGTGAAGAGATAAGTATCCAGGATACTTCAATATCAATTGCAGCAATCCTCAGGTCGTGGTCACTCGCACGTTTGAGAAGCTGCGTCGCGATGTCCAACACCTTCGCACTAACATCGTACGACACATACAGGGGGCGTTCCGGAATCAAAGAAACAAGCGCTGACAGACCATATGCATGACCCAGAGCTCTCAGCGATACCTCATGAGAAGATGAGGGCGTAATGATCAATGTGAGATCCCGCTGTAATTTATCCATCAATACTAGGATCGTCTTGGGTAGACGGAGAGGAGTGGAAAAACAGAAACAACGAAGGGCCCAAGAAGCTGTTACTCGTACAGTGTGGCTTGGATGAGCGAGGATAGTAACGAGGGGGTCAGCAAGAGCATCCTGGACCGGAGGCGGTGCATCGCCGAGTTGTTGCAGCAGCCCGGCCACCTCTCGAAGGGCGACAACGAGGGTGGAGGGAGATGGAGAAGCTTGACCTGTCATCATTGCAGGCCAACGCTTCAAATAGTTGTTCGCTAATTCTTGTATGGCGTTAATCTGCCCTTGCTCACTCAACATCTTTACACCAATTAGATCCCGCAACAAGATCCCAACAAGCGTCCGGACCAACAATGTCTCATACCGTGTCGATGAGTTGCGCGAGACGATCTCGGTCATCAGATGTCCAACAATAAGCGAAAAATTGGCTTGCACCCACCCAGCACCCAGATATGTGAACAAGGATGCATAAAAGTCGCATAGTCCGATACGAATTTTACGAGACTGGTGTTTGTTGAAGTGACTCGAAAGAAGGAGGAGCATCTCAGTTGGTGTAGCTTGCGCCTTTTTCACTTCGGCTTGAGAGGAAGGCATAACATCATCGTCCATGTTCTCCTGTTCTCTCTTGGATTTTTGTACCGGTTCAGGCATGGAGACAATGCGCTCTTCTTGAGTAGATGCTAGGATGTGTCCGACAAGTTGGGCGAGGGTATGTCGAGTGAGCTGATCCGCCGTATCAAGACTTTTGACACATGAGTTGAGAATAGCTTCAACATCGTTGATAGTTGGATGGGCACCGTCATTCGATGAATACATGATGATGATGACCTGCAGGCTTTCAATACCATATAACATACAGCGAACGTATAACTCACACTTGCAGCAGCACGTTGAACTGGCAGTGCTTTGTCTGTGAGATAATTTCGGCATTGTTTGAATATGTCTTTCGTCATGGTATCCGTGATAGCTCGCTTTCCAGTTGAGACGGATTTCTTGAGCGCGACGAGTGCTTGATGTCTTAAGAGTGTCGACTAGCAGGCCACTCCGTCAGAAAACCAGAGAGAATCATGACTATACAAACATACACCAGACGATTTCGCAGTTCTGAGCGTCACAGTCGTAATTTCTGCCATTAAAGACATCACCTACAGAATCAAAAACCACGAAACATTGGCTACTCGAAAGAATAACTCACGTTTGCACCGAATACGCTCATGACATCACCCACACAAGATAAGGCAGCACTATCCAAGTCGATAAGCCCAGCGTTCCCCAACTGAAGATACATACATTTTGCTGCTATCCCTTTCAACTGGTGCCTTGAAATCTGCTGCGATTTTCAAGAAAGCCTGTAATGTATCAAACATTGACCTCGTTTCCGCCCGAGTATAGATCTCCACCAGACATTTTCCAACGAGGTTTCGAAATGCACGACCCGGCGTCGGATAAGGATCTGGTGAGGAGATAATCTTGGTCAACTGTTTCTCTATGTCTTGCTGTTGAGCTTTGAGGTCTGGCTGATGGTAGTCAGGACATGAAAAAAAACAAGGCAATTCAACGAGAACACACTATAGGAGCTCCCCTGATATACTTCAGTGTGGTCGTTAACCATTGAAAGAGATACACCTCTTTGTTTTCTCCAGTGAGTTCTGCCTTGACGGAAATTCAATCATCAAGATCTCTTCATGTAGCCGATATTTCCGACGGACCTCAATAAATTCATCATATTCTGGCGTTGACATGTCGAGAAATTATACTCATAAAATGTAAGAGGTGAACTGGAGTGGCAAATACGGTTAAACAGCCCGTTTGACCGTCAAACGGTTATCCTACCTCTAAATTTTATCACAGAAAGTGCTATGAGATTATGACGATTATCTATGCGACGACAACTCATTCATCCAAGCAGCAGACATCCATTAGAGTGTATGTAGACCTACCACCTCTCAAAGGAAAACAGGCTCAAATATAGACGTGGGAATAACAGATAACGGTATAAGAAACAACAAAACGGGTGTAAGACTGTATCCGTTGGTACGTGAACAGGTTCGTGCATGGGCATGAGTAGTGAGTTAAAGTGGCGTGAAGAGGGTATACGAGCTGAGAGGTGCATGTGAAGGCAGGCGTGTCAAGGGCGTAACGAGGCCAGAGCAATCACTGCTGGCGTTTCTTGACGTTCTGTGACAGCCACTGCAGCCCCTCAAACAGACCCTCTCCTGTCGTTGCGCAGCTTCCGGACGTTAGCCACGAGTCAGAGAACTGAACGGCCACTCGTACCTCGGGTGCACATACCAGGATCTATCCCGCATCCTATGAAGTCCAAGTTTCTCGGTCACTTCAGCAGGTGACATGGCTAGTACATATACATAAGCAGGACTACAACGGTGCAGATGTAATGAAATTTACCTCCAGGAAGATCTTGCTTATTTGCAAAGACAAGAAGTAGACATTCCCTCATTTCTCTGTCGCTCAGTATTCGATGAAGTTCATGCTTAGCCTCATCAATACGTTCTCTGTCCTGACTGTCAACGACAAACACGAGACCCTGCGTGCCAGTGTAATAGTGTCTCCAAAGAGGACGAATCTTGTCCTGACCGCCAACGTCCCAAACGTTGAACTTGACATTCTTGTATGTTACAGTTTCAACATTAAAACCAACTAGACACACGAAAGCAGATCAATCACACTGGAGAGAGCACGTTCAATACAGCATACGCACCGGTGGGAATGGTAGTCACAGATTGGTTCAACTTGAGTTTGTAGAGGATAGCTGAACCAGGGATGAGCCCAGTCAAAATGCAAGAAAAATGGGGGCGGCTCACTCGTTTTCCCGGCCGCATCAAGTCCCAACATTAACAGCCGCATCTCCTTGTTTCCAAAGATTTTGCCTAGCCAGAAGAAAGGATGGCCCATGAGGTAAGGAAGATGGAATTGGAGGCAAGGAACACACCAAGAGCCTTTGATAGATTTGCACCCATGACGGAAGAAATTTCTGAAGTGAAGTGGTAAAGAACGACGTAGCAAGCCGGGAGGAAGAGAAGTGAGAGAGATAAATAGGAACTGGAACGAGAAATGTTCGGCCAGGCCTTGTCACACTTGTCACACAAACACGCTATCCATTCACTAGTTACAGCTATGACGGCAGCGGCACCTCTGTCTGACTATATATCTGCAGCCAGCCCTCTCCCATGTCCTTCTTCAGCGTCTCAAGGCGTCTCCTGTAAGCTTCTGCACCATTCACAATCTCTTCCTCATTAGAGTGTGGTAGTCGCCGAGGACTTGAACAAGGACTCAGCGCCACATGATGACAACTCAGTTCTGGATCAACTATGGTCCTCACTTTCGGAGACTCTGTCTTATTACGATGACGACGAGATGGCGAGCTAAAGCCTGCTGTTGCCTGCGATGGCGACTTTGCAGGACCATCGGATGAGAGAGGACTTTCTGAAGCCACCGGGCTAGTTGCCCTGGGTGTTGAAAGCTCTTCCGTACCGGTTTGATCCCATGCCGACTTGGTCTTGTCTTTCTTCTCTTTGCGTACTACCTTTGGCGAGTCAAGCAAACGATTACGGCTGTAAATTGTTCCTTTGGAACCACCCTCACTATTGTTCCCATCAAGGTCGACAATACGCATCTTCTTCCGCGGCCCTCTCATACCCACAGCGGAAACAGGCAGGTGACTGAGGGATGGATTCAATGTTTCAGGTGCAGCAGTAACATTGCAAGGTGTGTCCCGACTACTGTCAACTGAGTGCAAATTATGCGTCACTGCCACGACGGGTGGCGAGGAAGCAGTCGAAAGTGGTCTAGACGATGTCATTTGTTCTGGAGGAGGAGCCGTTAGGCGACTCTTCTCGTATAATCCGGGAGGACTTCCATCAAGCTTGACGAGCTTTCTCTCCTTCCAAAAGTAATCAAAACAAGTAATTCGATAGTTCTCCTCGATTTCGCAAAAGTAATTTCCTTCTACCCAAACTTCTGTAATATTCGGCAAAGTTGCGAGTCGACCGATCTCGGCGCTTTGTTCGATATGGTTGCGACGAAGATCGACACGTTCCAAACCCTGTAGTCGTTCGAGACCACAGATGGACTCAAGTCGGTTGGATGATAGATTGATATGAAGCACTTGTCCTACATTGAGATAGATACCCAGAACAGAGTCGATGATATTGTCTGCAAGGTTAAGATGGATGAGATTATGGAGAGCGCCTAATCCAGCTGGTATAGATACGAAGAGATTGGATGAAAGATCAAGATGTGAAAGAGAAACAAGGTATGGAAATATCTCCTGGGGTATGATGGTCAGGGCATTGTCTGCGAGTGATAGATGCCGCAGAAAAGCCCATTTGAGAGATGAGAATTGAGTTGAAGAAAAAGGAAACGTCGTTTCATCAGGAGCCTCCCCTTCCTCTTCCACCTCAAGGACAGTACCAGGTAGTTGGCTGGACTGAAATGTAAGCTGCTTGTCGGAATGACGGGGAATGTCTCGCCGCCGCTTGCGGCTGGTGCTGCCTGCCCGTCTGGCCTGATCATCCATGACGGCACCGATAAATATATCTGCGACATCCTCAAGACCACTCCTCTTGATTTTGAGACTCCTAAGACCTTCAGCCAATCTATCCCAGCCTAGTAACAGACGTGGGTCGATGTCTGTGCATTCCAAGCTTTGCAAGTTCTTGAAGGTATCCAGCGGGAGGGCGTTCTTGGATGGCACGTCGGAAAGTGTCTCGACAATCATCTTCTTGCTTGGACCGCAAATGGCAAGTGCAGGGATCTTGGTGAAGCTGCTGAAGATGTACTTGAGTTCCGAGTTGATGTCTGTAACTTCGGAGCGAGACCACCAATCAACACCAAGGGAAAGGTTTGAAACGGCAGAAAGAGAGGAACGAAATGAAGCAAGGGAAAGGGTATCTGATCTGTTATTTTCTTCCAAAGTAATATAGCTTGTTGGACGAGAGGGATTGTCGATCTCGACATCCAGAGTGCCGACGTCATAGCCGAGTTCCTCCTGGCGCATGAGGACATAGAATAGATGATGAAGGTCTGTTGAGAGCACAACAGGCTTGACGGACTTGGGAGAGCTTGGTGCGGTGGAATCATAGTAAAGCCATGTCAGGGGATTCGAGAACGAGAAAGCGGCAGACTGGGGGCGAGGAGAACGGCGGCGACGAGTAAAGCCAGCCTCTGCCAGCCCCCTCTCATTTGTGCGAATAAAATCGGCCAGTCTGCGAATGTAGTCGTCGCCTTTCTCGTGTTCCATGGGGGATAGGAGTTTGTGGTGGCCACGAGGATGAGGAATGATGCTGAGAATTAAATAGCAGCATTACATAACTACATAGCTCGCTGATATGACGCGTCTTTCCTCCCTTGTCATCTACCATGCAGATCACTGTCAAGACCACCCAGCACAAGGTCCACAAGGTACTCTTCTCCCTTGCCAGCTTGTTGATTTTTTTCATATCCAGATCAGATAGATGTTGAGCCCGCTGATACCATTATGACGCTCAAATCCAAGATTGAGGCGGCTCATGGCTATCCGATCTCTACCCAGAAGGTCATCTATTCAGGTAAATGATATCCGATCTCTCGAAATGTGCTTATATTTTCTAGGAAAAATCCTCCCTGATGACAAGACTATCGAGTCCTGCGACGTGAAGGAGAAGGACTTTTTTGTCCTCATGGTGGCCAAGGCACGCCTGACTTTACATGCTACACAAGCCTCTCACCTTTATCCCAGCCCAAGTCAATTACGACTCCAAAACCTCAAGCATCCTCTACGTCCACTACAACAGAGGTTACCCCTGCACCACCTACATATACTATTCCTGCCACTATACCGATACCTATTGAATTCTCAGGTGAGGCTGCACCTCCAGCAGCATCAGAGACGTCTTCAGTTACTTCTGAACCTATTTCATCTACTCTGAACGTTAGCGATGGCTTCCTCACAGGGAGTGCCCTTCAAGACGCGACGGACAGAATGGTTGAAATGGGGTTTGATCCTGAACGTGTCCGTGAAGCTCTACGTGCCAGTTTCAACAACGCAGAGCGTGCAGTCGAGTATCTGATGGACGTCGGTACCCTTCTCTTTGTTTCTGTCGCATCATCTAAACGATAAATCACAGGATTCATCACCTAGGCACATCTCGCCGGCGCCAAATCCGTTTCTTGTTCAACCTCAACAGACACCCGCCTCTGCCAGTCCTACTGCGTCTGTTCCAGCAGCTCAGACTACCAATCGGTCACAAAACTTGTTCCAGGTAAATGATGATTCTGAATCTTAGAGCCAGTCTGACTTGGAAACACCTGCAGCTGGCTCAACAGCAGCAGCGAAGTAGGATTGGTGGCATCGATAGTCTGATCGGTGATGGTCTCCCTGGAGGTCGACCTAATCTGGGAGGCCTGCGTGGATCACCACGGGATACTTCTTCGCCGACTAGCTTACAAAACATGATTGCCCAAAATCCACAAGCTATCCCTTTCTTAATCCAACAGCTCGCATTGACACGCCCCGAGCTTGCGTCACGTCTAGCAAGTGATCCGAGTGCGATTCTTCAAATCTTGGGTGGCATGGAAGCTGAAGGTGATGATGGCCAGGGTGGTGAACTTCCTCCTGGTGTTCAGGCCATCCAGTTAACACAGGATGAAAGAGCCGCAATCAGACGGGTAAGTCCGGTCAGCTGCTGAAAATTCACGAGGTTTGTGATCAACATTGGCGATCTAGCTGGAGGAGGACCTTGGTGTGTCGCATCAAGATGCAGTTGAGGCATATCTAGCGTGTGACAAAAACGAGGAACTCGCTGCAAATTATCTTTTGGACCGTCATTTTGATGATTGAAACTATGTAATTCTCTTACGTTATGTCTCAAACGAATAGCATCTCTGTTCGTTGTGCTAACTTGAACCCATTTGATATCGTTAAGAAATATACCTAAATTATACTATTTCATCTAACGCTGTCTCTCCTGGCGGGAGCTCTAATTTCACAGGATTGATAATGCGAGTGACGTTGGACAACGGAGCACGCTGGATCCTGGTAAAATTCGTTTTCTGTTTGTCTGCAACAGACTTGTACATGTCCAGCTCGTGTTGCAAGCCAGTGTTGAGTTGAACCATGTTTTCTTGCTCTCTCGTCAACACAACAACTCGCTACGACGATCATCAGCGATGCGTCAGGATGTAAGATCTGGAACTGACCTGTCTGGCCTCTGCGAGTTCACGTCGAATTCGATCAACGTAGGAGATCCGCTGAGCTGGGTTATTATGACCTACAATCTCAGCATTGAATTTACTCAGCCGCTCTGCCTCTTCTTCTGCTAGCTGATTTCGGGCGAGAAGGGAATTGACTTGTTCAGATAGTGCTGTGTACGCTTCTTGATATGATGCTGCTTCACTTAGCTCGGCTAACAGCCTGTGTTGAGTGAATGAGCAACATAGTGTCCATATGAATTGATGGCTTGCTTACCGATCAATCTCGGCTCGTAAAGCGTCCTCTGCCATCCTATTTTTTTGAACGGTACTTGTGAGTCGCTGTACGGCGTCCCGGTCGTTCTTGATCTCTGTTTGGTGGTCGAGGATGAGCTGCTGTCGCTCGTCCTTGAAGGAAGCGATCTGATTTTCGAGAGAGGTGCAGGTGCATTGAAGGGTTGTAAGGGAATCTTTGAGTGTGAGGAGTTCTTCGGAGATGGTCGAACACTCGTGTTGTACTGCTTCGAGGCTGGCGGTAGTCGCTTTGTGAGAGGCACGTGTGCTTGCGAGGTCCTGTGAGTACTGTTGAGCGAGGAGGGTGGCCCTAGTGAGGTCTTTGTCGACGCAGGTGCAGGCAAAGGCAAGCATTTGCGAATAGAGGGCGTAGTAGATGGCCAAGAGTTCATGAAGACGAGCCTGAGCAGTTTCGAGATCGTGATGTTCCGTGAGCTGTGTCGGCTCCGGGACAACTGTCGGATGAGGTTCATTGAACATGATTTCATAGCTGGCCAGTTGGTGGCTGGCATCTGCGAGGTGAGACTCGAGGAGGTCGTTACGATTGTTGGTTTGGCGAACCAGATTGACGAGTTCCTGGACTTGGTCCTCAGCATTGGCAAGTTTGCGTTCGAGACGCCATCCTTTGAGTTGGGTGGAGCGGTAGAGTCGTTTCAGTTCGTTGTGAGTGGAGGACGGAACAGTAGTGGCGACAAGCTGGCAGTACTGCTCTGCAGCGTGAGAGAGCAGATGTTTGCAGTTTCCGAGACGGGTGGCAATGTCCTGATTGGAGGATTTTTCGGATTCGACAGCGTTTTCGAGCTGAGCTATCCGCTCGTCGCGTTGTCGCAGGTCATCACGGGATCCAAGATGTTTGCATAGATCGTCCTTGAGGGATTTGATTTCAGACTGGTCAGTGATGGCGGCTTTTTTCAAGTCGCGTATGCGGGATTCCAGAGCGTCATTGTGCTTTTTCTGCTTGTGTATGTGGTCGGCCTGCTCAGAGAGCGTCTTTTGACAGCGCGAAAGGTCTCGTTTGAGACGCTCAGTCTCTGCTTGGTGCTAGAGAAGTGAGCCATAGCAGAAGGGGATACCAGAGGACCCACCGCGTTTTTCCCGTCGAGATGGACGCGCTCGAGGAGGTCGAGTCTGCGCTGGAGGGCATTGTAGCGCTGGAGATTTTTGTCCATGTGTACTCGTCTTACATGTCATGTGCTTTTGTTATCATGTGCTTTGTATCACGTGCCATCGTGTGAAAAGGGTCGGGTAGTTTGTCGGCGGGGAGTGAGAGTGGCAGCGATGGCGTCGAATGGGAGGGGAGAGACCTCAAAGCGGCGTTCTCTGCTAAAACGGCTGGTCAGGCTGCTCGTCCCCTGTCTCCCTGCCCACGACAATTCTCAGCACCTCGACATCGACCCTCCCCCAGAAAAACAAATCCAAAAACAAAAGACCCCCTCTCCAGAGCCCGAGCAGCAGGTTCTGCCTCCCACACCAGACCCAGTCGTCGCTCCAGACGTCATTGTCCCTCCTTCTCCCATAAAGACCCTCCCTGTCGCCGAAACAGAAGGCGTCACATCCGGCGCCGTCGTGCCCCCAGGCTCAACAGGCAATGAGAAACATTCTCGTGCTTCCACCGTCCCTAGCGGCGCCGCCACCGACGCAGAAGACGACGACTTTACTGATGATGACATAGACGATCTCCCGGACGACGATCCAGACGAGCTCATTCTCCTCAACGGCGGCGCTGGCATCCCAGTAGGCCCTGTGAGTCACATATCTCCCCCCTTTTCCTCTTTCCAACTCCTCCCCTTTCCCTAGGACGGCGTCCCAAGACCGCTCCTACCCCCCATTTCTCCCCAACACGTAGGAAGAAAGTGTCTCATTCTTGATCTCGACGAGACCCTTGTCCACAGCAGCTTCAAGGTCTGTCGTGTCTTGTCCTGCCCCTCACTGCCCTCACTCCCGTCTGTCTAGTCGATACAGCAGGCCGACTATGTTGTCCCCGTCGAAATCGAATACAGTTGGCACAACGTTTACGTCATAAAACGCCCAGGTGTCGACAACTTTTTAAAAAAGATGGGTGAAATCTACGAAATCGTCGTTTTCACCGCTAGCCTCAGCAAGGTAGGTACCTGTCCCCTCTTCTCCCCTTGCGCACCCTAGTTTATACTCCCACAGTACGCCGACCCTGTCCTTGACAAACTCGATACCCACAAGGTAGTGGCTCATCGGCTCTTTCGAGAAAGCTGTTACAACCACCGAGGCAATTACGTCAAGGTCTGTCGAGGGCTTTCCATTCTTCTTCTGCCGTCTCACATCATCTAGGATCTTTCGCAACTAGGCCGTCCCATCACTGATACCATAATTCTGGACAACTCTCCTGCCTCGTACATTTTCCACCCCAATAATGCTGTGCCTGTTTCCTCCTGGTTCAACGACCCACACGACACCGAACTCACTGACCTTGTCCCCTTCCTCGCCGATCTCAGCTCTGTAGACGACGTTAGAGGTGTATTAGATGGTGCCCGGTAGTCATATTTTCTCCATCCTCTTTATCTTTTTCGCCGCGCATCCTTTGATACCCCACAGCAGGTCACCCACGCAACTCCTCTTCTTTTTGGTCTTCCCCCACCTGTCCTTTCTTCATCTTCTGGGGTTTTTGGTTAGAGCGGATGAATTCGGCTACCTTGTTCCCTCTTTTTACATTATTTGACGACTTGGCTACGATCCAGTTGATGATAACACCATGCCCAATGAGAAACAAAAAACACTTTTTTTTTCTCATCAATCACACCATTGTTTTCTCATTTTCATGACGTGTTATATATGCGCAATGATGGTACAAGCTTAAACTCGCCTATTTCACATGTGCATGCTTTCAAAAAAAAATCAACGTTACGGCACAATCACAAGAATGCATGACAATTTTAGAAACACGACTTTTTGAAAGAAAAAGAACATAGCACTTTAGGGTTTGTTGGATGGTTCTTCATCAGCCCAGGGACTAAACTGCGTCTTGCGACCACGAGGAAACGTAAAAAGCCAACCCGGCAACTGTAATTTGTTAACGTGTGAATGAGGCAACGCATGGATATGCGAAGGCGACGAAGGAATGCTTTCCACATCGCTCAAACTCGGCAAACGCTCAAAACTCGTGTTCGCTCCACCCAGTGCACGTTGCAACGCCTCGCGCTCAGCAGGTGAGGGTGCAAATGCACGTAAAAGCAATGAACCGCTCGTCGATGTGGATGTCATTGAGGGTCGGAGTCCCGTTGGGTTCAGATTGTCAAAAGAGGGACGGGATGGTCCTTTTGACGGCGGCGTCATATTGAATTCTCTCGCATCAGGGTTCAACCCTTTTTTAGATTTGTCGGTGGGGAACCATCGCCTCGTGGTTTGGGTACGGTCATTGTCCTCGAATAATTCTCTGCCCAGATGAGATCTCCAAGAGTCGTCCCCATGACTCGCCGTTGGCCAAGGTACGCGACGACCAAACTCCATATCTTCTGTTGATCCGCTACTGTCATAAACAGAAGCGTACTCATGTCCGTCCAATGAGCTCCGCTTCGAGGAAGGATTAAAAGTCCTGCACATTTTAAAGTCCTCGTGACCTTGCCTATGACGGAACTCCTCCAGATAGGGATCGCTATCAGATTGAAATGCTCTCCAAGTACTCTCGGTTCCATCCAATGACGCAATCAATCCTGAAGGTATTAGTGATTGACCAACGGGCAAAGCGATAGGAGCTTTATCTGAATATCCGTCAAGACCATGGCCAATAGAAGTCGCATACGAAGGTGGTTGCCGAACTGAACCATTCAAGGTGAAAGCTGGTAATCTATTCCGTATCTGGTGTTGATACGGAACGTATTCCAACTGTTTATTTGCTTCCAACAAACCATTGCTTGAATCCATGAGACCTTTCTGAGGAGGTGACCACGAGGAACAGCGCGCTTGTCTTTCCGCCTTTCGATTTTCAAACAGGCCTTTCTTCTTCTTTATCTTCTCGCGCTGTTCATCAAGTAAATCCTCCAATTCCTTTGCACGTCGATTGAGGGCTGCAACAACGCTTTCTGTCTCCCTAATCTCCCGCTTCTTGGATTCAATTTCATCTGCGAGTTCCCGTTCTGTACAAGAAATTTCGTTGACACCCGTTTGTAGCTTTTCTTCATCAACAGCAGTCTGATCCTGAAGAGCCGCTGTCTCATCGTCGAGTGATTGAATACGTCGCGTTGTTTGATCATAAACAGATTGAGCAGATTTTAATTGCTTGTCGACATCTCGTTTCACAGATTCTGCAGACCGTTTCGAATCCTCGAGTGTCTTCATCCGGGCCTTTGTCTCCAGCTTGCTGGAATCCTCAATACGTTTGCGTTCACGGTGAGAACTTAACTCCTCCTGAAGCGAGGCATGGTTTTGAGATGCACACGACTGACAATCAAGAAGTTGTGTACGAAGATCAGCAATAGACGACTTGGAAGTACTAATCTGCTCAAGTAGCTGCGTGATACGCGGTGATTGATCAAATAACGCCGAAGGAGACCGAGGTGGTATGGAAGCACCAACTTTGGCATCTACAGCATTAGACGGCTGTTGTGGCTGAGGTTGATGAGGGACCACCGTTAATGAGCGCTCAGGTGCTGATGGTAGACTACGAGTGGTATGGAGCGGTAACGACGCAGACTTGGGCAGTGGAGGGGGAGTCGAACTGCGGGGTGTTGAACTGGAGTTCCTGCACGTCATGCGCTCACGGTTGCGCAATTTAGGGGGGGAACCATTGACGAAACCTCTGGGAAGACTAAACTTTGCAACGGGACCTAATTAAGAAAGTCAGATATCATCGACATACAGGGCGCCAAAAGTGTCTCTCTTACTAGTGAAATCTTGAAGCATATCCAAGCTTTTCATGCTGAGAATACCCGAGCTCCAGCTTTCTTCGTCCTTCGACCTTGATATCACATCCTGATACCAAGTTTCCAGAACGCCACCCCGCCACCACTTTCCAAAAGCACCAATATACCAAGAATCCGAGACCATCAATCCATTGCAATCGTCACGCCTGAGCGGCTCTGGCAAGGGAATCATGGCGGCGATGGTAAAAATACCAAAACTATGAAAAACATGCTTGGGGGTCCGCAAGGAAACGGATGCGCAATTAGCAAAATGAAAGAGGGATGATTCGTCTAAAGGCAGTATGTAACTAGAGACGGAATCCACGCCTTTGGATGCAGCCGTCCCTGAAGCACCTTCTCGGAGCTTGGCGGCGACATCGTCACAGTTTTCATCGAGGCGACTGAGATGTTGGCGAAATGACTGTTCAGTAAGATAAGTACGAAGAGTGCTTTCCGATGGATTAGTGAGATAAGCTGTCAACGATATCACAGCAAAAAAGATGATCAAAAAAGCAACGATCAATCACAGTGAAAAAGAGAAACGAGGGAAGAAAGGCTGACCGAGCACAAGCAAGACTATGGAGAAGACAAGGAGACAGAGCATGGTCCTGATGTCACTCTTGCTCACAAGCAAATCTATGAGCTCTGTGATGGGATTCCGGAGCGATACGATGCCGAGGCCAGCAAAAGAGATGGACATGATGAGGATGAGAGAGTCCCTCCAGGAGGACGATGCGCAGACAGAGGCCAGACCCCAGGCAGACCGAAGACTAGAATAAGTGTACGACGTCGACAGTGTTGCAAAAAAAAAAAAAAGCGGCAGAAAGCACAGGATCAGGATCAAGAATGCACACAGAGAGAGATGAGCATTAAAGAAAACACGATTCGATTTCCAAAACACCTTCCGCATTTTTCCCACGATCTCAATCCGTACACAGTCACACTATCGATCTGTCACGCCCAATCTAGCTTTCTGATAATATCCTTCCCAGCTCTCTCCAGGTCAACCAACCAACTTGCTGATTTTCACTCCTCCGTAGCCCACTCAAATCCGTTTTGAATCCTCCCAGCTTAGTCTTTGCGCTGAGCTCTTCCATGAAGCTCGGTTTGGACCAGGTTACCGGATCATGTTGAACCGTAGTATCCTTTTCTGCCGATGTAATGTCTAGGTTAGAAGCGAGTTGGAATTTAGCGTGTGATTTAGTGGCACTGCTTTTCTTACTCGGGAGAAACTCCATGTCACTCCGAAACCTCTCATCCTCTTGGCGACCGCCAAAGACTTGCTTTAGACTGTCATTACCCACTCCCTTGGTATCTGAATTAGGATTGGCCGGTGATTGCTCTTTGCCTCTCATTTGATCTTTGAACAAGTTGTGTGGTTTTGATAGACTTTGTGACGATGACGATTTACGGGCGACTGGCCGGTTCGCACTTCGTCTGGCTGCTTTTGTCATCTCCTCTACGAAACTTGTGTTCACCGTGTTTTGGGGTACTTGCATCAGAGAAAACCCGGGACTATGAGTTTCGTGATGCTGTTGATACTGCGACTGCGGCTGCGACATGGACGTGTCCGAAGCAGGTGCTAATACTTGCTCTTGCCCAGAACCTGGTGTCCATTCTTGCGGTTGCTTTGGTGGAGGGACTTTCCGCATAACGTGCGAGCGTTCTTGAGAACGAGGAATCTTGGGTGCTGACATGGAGGGAGAAGTCGGAGTTTCTATTTCAATGACAGACATCGGTAGCAATGATGGAGACCTTGGAGAGAGTGAGTGTCTTCGCGTGTGAATCGCGTCCGTTTGTTCTGACTCCATAGGAAGGCCATCGGGAACCGGAGGCGGATCGGGAGGCTGCGTCGATAACTCGTCATTTATATTATCTTCCTGCTCCGAACTTAGCCAATCTGACAGTGGTTGAGACGACCGCTCGTCGTTTTCCTCGTCGTGGGCGTCTATGTCTTCTAGAGCTATGCTACCCGTTGGAACCTTCTTCCCGGAGCTTGACATATGATCTACGTAACCAATGTCACTACGGCTTCTCTTGCGAGGACTCCCTTCATGGTCGTCGACCTCGTTTGTAAGTTTTTTGCGAGGTGATTGTATAACTTCTTCCCTTTCGACTTCACAGTTTGATAATTAGAAACGAAGGCAACCCAACCAATGACTTCTAAACGTACTTGGCAATGTTTCCAACATTGCCCATGTACCAGGTGCAATATCAAAAACTGAGGTTATTCCCTGGTCGTACTCAATTGAGAGATGGGCCTCGTAAGGAAGAACGCACTGGTTTCCAGGGTTTGACTTTTGTTTCGTTCGCTGAGATCGTCTTCACTGAGTTCGTCCGGGTTGCCTGTATTACTTCTGACTTGCGTACGACAGCATCCAAGCCCTGCTGTTCTAGCGGAGAATCGCCCTTGCCAACGATTTTCTCTAGAAGGCTTTTTTTCTCCTGTTCAATGCGACGTTGCTTGAGAATGTTGCTATCAGAATAAATAAATGAATAAAAATGAATCTAATGAGACAACTAGCAGCATACCCTTCACCTCCGCCCTGATTCAAGCCATCAATCCACGTTCTGATAAGTCGGTCAGACGTGATACTTATGGGATCTCCCTGTATTCTTTCATCAAGGTTTCCGCGAAGTGTTGCGCTCTTGCATTCGAGAGCCAATGTTTCATTTGGGGACATCCTATTTTCACCTATTGCAACGCGCCCAATGAAAGGCCGGAAATCTTTTATACGAATGATCGCCGTTCGGTGATCTGTGAGCCCTTTTCCGAAAGCACTGATGGTCTGTCAGCCTTGTCTCCCGACTTTGCAGGTAGAGGACTGACTGACCACTTATACTCATTAGCTGCTTCCGGCAAGAATTTCACAGTGATGTATCGGGTCGAGTCTGATATTCGAGCCCATATATTGCTATCCTGTTCTTCCGAGCCCCGGTGCAGAAACTAGGAGGGCTGCGTTAAAAATGTTAAGAGCGGTGTCATTGGAGACAAGAACCTCAATGATCTGTACAGTCCTTGATTTTTCATGTGGTGGAGCGTTGAAGTAATCAACGCCGTATTGCTCAGCAATGTTGATGAGATACTCTTGGATCCAAGGATGCAAAGGAGGCATTGAGTTCTTCACACGCCGCCAATAGCCATGATCGATCACGCTGGTCACGAAAAGCATCTACGTGACGTCAGATTTGAAAGTAGTGTATGTATTGGGTATGTACGTCAGTGTAAATTCTCTGTGTAAAAATGACTTTACATGGAAATGACAATAGACCTCTGATAGATCACAAATAAATGTAACTGGTATACATGCAGCTCAATGGAGAAGCAAGGGAGTGTGATTGATTCACGTGAAGGAATGGAGTAATTTGAATAGAAGCGAAGCAGCTGATCGACGGCTGTTTTGCATTGTGGACGAAACGTGTCGAAAGCACTGATGTAATGAGAAGATGCAGTTATCGCGCTGCATCAAGTATGCCTCGGACATCTGGAACGCTTGTAAGATCAACGAGAAATGGTATGAGGTCCGTCAGTTCGACGTCATGTGGGTCATTGAACCAGGACGACACAGGAACAGCATTGTGTGGGTGCCATATGTAGGACGCCGGTGAATTGTCCAATATTATGGTATCTGAGATGGGCCTTCCTAGCTGAGACAAATCCTGTCCCGGTATTTTGAGTCATGAAGACATGCCGGGAGAGAATTCACCGACTTTTATGTAACTGCCTTTATGACTAAAACAGCTTTCCCGGAAGAGGCGGTGAGCGACGACCTGATGGGTATCGAGTTTATCTAAAACAGGATCTGCGTACTGATTGACAGAAGTGGATCAAAGAGATGATGATGATTCAAGTCTCAAGAGACACACCTTGCTCAAACTGGCAGTAAAAATGACCACCTCGTAGAGCTCCCCCATTTTTCTCAAGAATTCGTCGACACCGGGTCGTTTGAGAACATGGAAATGATGCCAGTTGTATTCTAGCTCTACAGGCACAATAAAGTCGGCTTGTGGTACAGGCTACACAGACAAGAGATAAATAAAGGGAAAAGAGGCAGGTGAGGGACAAGGTAAGGCAAGTACCTTGAAGCTACTATGAACGAGAGTTTCATCGAGGTCGAGAATAAGACATTTACGACCGACATGTTCCGGAGCGACTGGAGGTAATAATGGTTTTGGAAGACCGTCCTGTAAATGAAAAGTGTCACGGTGTGAGTCGCAGGGAAAAGGGAATACTGACAGGACCCATGGGTATTCCGTTGCCGCCGTTGCGCATGAGTTCAAGGTCATCTAACATAGCAACCTGTTTATCTGAAATGGTAGCAGTGGATATAGAGGACTCGGTGTCTTGGGATTGGAAAGCATCTGGTGTAGCGTCATCGGAGCCGCTGGGGGGGAAAATGGGGACTACGAGAGGAAGAGGAACGAGAGGTGGGTCAATAGTAGAGGGGCTCTGGAGAACAGCAAGCCTGATCTCTGAAATATGAGATTCGGGATGGCGGATGTCTTTGGGCTGGTTTGGGAGAGGGCTGTCTGCTACGCACGGAACGACCTTGTTGACGACACGAGAAAAGAAGGAGGGTTTTGAGGAGGAGTCTAGATCAAAATCAGAGACAATGAAAGAGATGCAGAGAAAGAAAGACATGCCATGGGAGGGTGGAGACTTGATCTTGCGCCGATAAAAGGGTATACGATGCTTTTTTGTAGGACGAGGCGGGGGACATGGCCTGGAGTCCAGTTCAGAAAAAGGATCCGAAGACAGTGTGTGGTGGCGAGTGGCACGCTGAGAGGAAGGAAAGAGGGATCTGTGGAAAGAAAAGCGAGATGGAGCGGGCGGCATAAGGAAGGCACAAGGCGCGGAGGGGAGAAGGGCTGGTGGCACGTGACTGTGTATGCGATAAAGACACGTGAGAAGATAAATTCACGTGACCTTAGTCTGCGATATGTTCACGTGACCAGTGGAGGCTCAGGCGGGCGTGACTCAGCCTTACTCAGCCATTAACTAATGATGCTCTCCTTTCCGGCGCCTGCAAACGGGGGCCAGCCTGTGCAGAATGAAGTTGGACAGACGATGCGCCTACGTGATGAACCCTCCGTGATCACGCCCCCAGCACGTGCTACGCGCAAGCGCAAGTCGCCCACTGCGCCCTCCGACCATGTCCAACAACCACCACCACAACCACCACAACCGCCACAACAGCAACAACAGCAACAACAAATCCAGCACGTCCTCCCACCGCCGCATACCCTCATGCACCTTGCCAGCTCCATCCCCCCCGGCTTCCCCTATGCTGCCCCCGCCGATTATACTCCAGGTGGCCTTCCTCCAGGGCCCCTTCCGATTCCCCAGCAGCACGATCAGCCTCAAACTTCCTCTACAGGCCGCACCCTCAGCAATAGCAAGCGTGCAGAACAGAACAGAAAGGCCCAGCGTGCTTTCCGCGAGCGCAGGGATCAGTCAGCGTTCTTCGCCCTATCAGCCCGCCCTCTGCTTATGCCTCTTCTTTAGACACATCAAGGCACTCGAATCTCGCTCCCAGCTTCTCGACACCGCACTCACCTCTGCAGACGAGGCAAACCGTCGCTGGGAACATTGTCGCGTCCATGCTGATCAGCTCCAGATTGAGAATGCTGCCCTGCGTGCTGAAAATGCCACCCTACGGGCTGAAAATGCTGCTCTCCGCGGTGCTCTTGGTGCTCCTGCTGCCCTTCCATCAGTCACTTCTGTGCCTCCTGCAAATGGTTCCAGTGAAACTTCTGCCCTGCTGCAAGAAGAGAGCAAGGCCGATGGAACAGCAGAACAAGAGATGGACGCTGATGTGCCAGTAACAAGCGAGAATAAAGAGTAGTTTTTTCTTGTTTTAATTAATGATCAATGTATTTCTGGGTCGTGGTGGTGGATAGAGAGAAGGAATGCTCTGCATATCTACCATGTTATGTAACCGTCTTTGTCATCCCACTCGACGTCCACCAAAAAGTCTCAGTGTTAAGCATGAGCCAAACTACTCAGATTATGTAAACAATTTCTCCCTTGGCTCTGGCCCAATGCCAAGTGAGCTTTTCTCTGCTTGCTGTCTTTTTTTCTCACCCCTTCCTAATAGCTTCTCCTGTAAAAGTCTATCTCATCGCTTACAACACGCTTTCCGCACTCGCATGGGGCCATGTTCTTGTCTCTCTCCTCGTCCACCTTTTGAACCTAGACGGGAATTCAGACTCTTATCTCTTTCCCCTGTATGAACGCGCCCAGACAGCTTACCTTGGCATCGGAACAGAGACCGCTTTTGTCCAGAGCTTTGCAATCCTCGATGTCTTGCATGTCGTTCTTGGCTGGGTCAGAGCTCCCCTTCCTACATCTGCTACTCAAGTCTTCAGTCGTTTGTTCCTTGTCTGGGGAATCACTGAACAATTCCCTCTTGAGGTACAGTTCTCCCATTAAAAGTCAGGAATGATTGTCACCCTCTTTCCTTCCAGACACAGTCCCATCCATTTTATGCTACGATGGTCCTTGCATGGTCCTTGGCCGAAATTATCCGTTACACCTTTTACGCTTTCAACCTTGCTGGATTGAACTCCAGTACACTTGTTTGGATCCGCTATACCGCGTTTTACGTCCTATATCCGGTCGGTGCCTCCAGTGAGGCCTCCCTGATTTACGCCACTCTCCCCTCCTCTTCAATACTTGGATGGCTTCAAGGCATGTACAAACTGACTGACTATATTCGTGCTGGTCTCTTTATCTTGTGGTGGCCAGGTATGAACTTATACTGGGTTAGTGGTCCCATATTAATTTCGAGTTGATCTAGGTCTTTATATCCTGTACACCTATATGATAGCCCAACGACGCAAAGTTCTATCAAGACAGAGTCAGAAAATCAAAAATATCTGATCAATACCTTTGCTCGGCACTTTTCGTTCGGCCCAGGGCGAGTACTCAAAAATTTCAAAATGAAATAGATTATGCTTGTACCTGTCACAGCTGTTGTGCAGGATCCAAGCTGAACTCATTCATGGCAGTGTTTTTTTCTGAATTCAACAATCTATAACGCGGTGTACGTACACAGTCCGCGGTAGTCTACTGACTACAATTCATGGCAGTGCTGAAAGTGAAGGCACGTAGTTCGTTATTCTAAGTCGTTTGCCTTGCGCGGGTCTTGTCGCTCTCAGTCTTTCATGAGGTAGAACTGCTTGCATTGATAATTCTTGTCGCAAAATTGAGGTCCTCTAGGGGATTGGTAGCAACATGCGGATGAGCACTAATGAGCATAAATTAATTACTAGAAGGATCCATATACTAGGAAGATCCATTGTGTAGGGTTGATTGTC
>Ga0153947_1000180_pt1 | contig 29669 bp, 23 predicted proteins | sample TSNJ031MetaG_FD_104697 | JGI IMG/M metagenome (GOLD analysis project Ga0153947, IMG submission 104697) | Attine ant fungus gardens microbial communities from New Jersey, USA - TSNJ031 MetaG | ecosystem: Host-associated > Fungi > Mycelium > Unclassified | place: USA: New Jersey, Wharton State... | reverse complement strand
CAGAAAGGTGTTTTTATATTTATCATTCAACCGGTGATCGTTGGCGCCGAATACAATCCCGCCGCATGTACCCTCTGTGATGCGGAAGGTGGACTCAATCCAAAAGATCCCCTTTGTGCTGGCAGCCAGCGTATTGTTTACTGGGCCAATCCACTTGGCGCCCTCCCAGGCCTCCTCAGCGGGGTTCATCAATCCGGTTTCAAACCAACTGGAAGCGGAGATGGACTGCTCAGCCTCATCCCACACCTCCACAGTCCAGCCATAGCGGGCACAGGGCGCTAGAGGACTGCCGCAATACTCAATATGGTCTGAGCGGGAACAGGCAACCCTGCCACTGTCCCACACAATGATTTTGTCATTCCCAGTACGGACAGAGATTTGGTAGGCTGTTTGCCGTTTGCCTTGATGCTGTGATTCCATCTGCCAGCTAAACCGGGGCTTGTGGCAGTCAAGTCCCAGAGGCGTGGTCATAGATTCTGTTTTCAGAGCTACAATTTGGTAGGTTGGTTGCATACGCTTCTCCGCCTTTCAAGTTGTCTTATTTTTGGATATACATACCATTTTACCCCTTTACCGCGCCAATTGTAATCCCCTTGACAAAATATTTTTGGAAAAAGGGATAGGCCACCATAATGGGCAGAATGCCCAGTATGGCTACAGCCATCTTGATGCCCACACTGGGCAATGTACTGGCAAGTTCGCTGGAAAAGCTCCCGGCGGCTCCGCTGGTGAGGAACTGTACGTTTAGCAGCATTCGGTTAAGGATATTTTGGATACTGTAAAGATCCGTTCTCTTGACAATATAGTATAGTCCATTGATCCAGTCATTCCAGTACCCCAGCCCGGTGAGCAGGCCCAAGGTGGCGATCATAGGCAGGGACATGGGCAGCGCAATCTGGAATAGAATCCTCGGTTCGCTGGTACCGTCGATGCGGGCCGCTTCAATGACGGCCTCGGGGATGTTGGTGGAGAAATAGGTCCGCATCATAATGACATAGAAGGCGTTCATTAGCAGGTTAGGGAAGATAAGGGCGAATATAGTGTCCTTGATTTTGAAAAACTGGGTCCACATTAAATAGGAGGGGACCAGGCCGCCGTTAAACAGCATGGTGAAAAAGACAATAAACGCCAGTTTATTTCTATGGGGCAAATCCCTTCTGGAAAGCGGATAGGCCATTAGCGTGGTGATCAAAAGATTTAAAGAGGTGCCGACAGCGGTAATCAATATGGTGATGCCGTAGCCTTTCAGGATTTTGCTGGAGTCGATCAGCAGATACCGGTAGGCTTCCAAACTGAACTGCCGGGGGAAAAAGGTATATCCGTACCGCACCAGGGTGTTTTCCTCTGTGATGGAGGACATGAACAACAGAATAAAGGGCAATAAACAACATAGGGATATAAGAATCATAACGATGTTGACAACAACCTGGAAGGTCTTTTTTGTTTCAACCATAGCGCTTCTCCTTTCTAGAGCAGTTTTAGAAATGAACGGAAAATGCCGCTGTTTTTCAAGGGCTCTACATCATTTCTAAAATAACTTTATTGGCTTTATACTAATCTTCAATTAAAGTGTAAATGAAATTTCTTAAAACCGCGCGGATAAGGCCGCAACAGAAATTTTATTTATTACGGATTTAAGCGAAGATTAGTATTAGCCAGCTTAAAACAGCGCATTTTCTTTGCTGACCTTGCTCACAACCAGGTTTGCTGTCAGAACGAGAACAAATCCTACCAGAGACTGGTAAACGCCTGCCGCGGAGGCCATGCCGATATCGTTGAGCTTTAGCAGACCGCGGTAAACATAGGTATCAATGGTGTTTGTGACATTGTAGAGGGGGCCTGAATCCATGGGTACTTGGAAGAAGAGGCCAAAATCTGAATAGAAGATGCGGCCCAGGCTCATCAGCGTCAGGGTGATGATGGTGGCCTTTAGCTCAGGCAGAGTGATATGGATTACCTGTTGCCAACGGTTTGCGCCGTCGATGACGGCGGCCTCATAGTAGCCGCGGTCAATCCCCACGATGGTGGCATAGTAAATAATGCAGCTATACCCTGTATTTTTCCAGATGTTAACAATTATTAGGATGTAAGGCCAGTATTTGGGCTCAGTATACCAGCCGATGGGGGAGATACCCAGAGGCGCCAGAATGGAGTTATTGACAAAGCCTGAATCGCTGCTAAGCATAGCGAACACCAAGTAACTGACCACCACCATGGAGATGAGATAGGGGATTAATATTATGGTTTGGTATGTCTTCTTCAGGCGCTCCACACGGATTTCATTAAGTAAAATGGCTATGGTGATAGCCAGCACAGTGCCGGCAATGATAAAGGCTAGATTATATAAAAGCGTATTTCGGGTGATGGTGAAAGCGTCTTTCGTTTTAAATAGGTACTCGAAATTGGATAAGCCCACAAAGGGACTTTTTAGGATGCCGATGCTGTAATTGATGCTTTTAAAAGCGATGGCAATGCCGAACATGGGGATATAGTTATTGATCAGCAGATAGATAAAGCCGGGGACGGTCATTAGGTACAGGGGCCAATAACGCTTACGCGCGTTTCTTTTGCGTGCTTTGATTGACGCAGGGTCGGGACTGGGCGTTGAATCCAGCTTGGGCCTAGGATTAACCTCCGTATGAGTCATAGAGAAGCCTCCTTCTTTATTATAGATTTAGCAAGAGGGAGCAAGTGGTATGCTTGCTCCCTGTGGTGGTATCATTCAGTTGAACGCGACCGCGTATGGAATTTATGAATTTTTCTGGGCGACCCATTCGTCCACCTGTTCCTGCTTCACTTCAATGATTTTGTCAATACCGGCACTTTTAAGCTCCGCGTTAAATTCATCCAAAGCGGTGGCGGGATCAATGGATCCGCACATCAAAGCCTTGTGATATTTCTCCACAACGTTTGTGCAGGCAGTGACTTCGTTTTTGACGGAGGAAGAGTCAAAGGTAAAGCCCATAACTGGGGTGGGAACGGCTGTCGCATTGAATTCCCTCATTTGATCCCAGTAATCCTCAGGATTGGGAGCCCATACATGGGCGGCAAACTGGTTGAACCACGCCCATCCCATGGTGGGGGGATAGCCGGTGGTGGAGGCGTCCAAGCCTTCGGCGTAATCGATGATAGTATCGCTGCCGTCCACAAATTGATAATGAACGCCCTCAATGCCGTAAATCAGCAGGTTATTGAGCGCGGAGCTGGTGTAGGCGTAGTTGAGAAACTGCATAGCGGCCGCAGGATCGGCGCAGGCATTGGTGATGCCCCAGACCAGATTTTGCGCATTATTGGTTTTGGAGTGAGCGCTGATGATGGCGGGCGTGGTGACAATTTCATAATTTGTGTCCCTGGCTTGCTGTTCGGCATAACCGGGCTTCATATGGGAGAAGGCGCCGAATGCCTTGCCGGAACGAACCAGAGCCGTAGAGCTTTCCGTGTTATTCAAAGCATCCGCCATGATTATGCCATCCTCATACCAACGACGGAAACGCTCCGCCAAATCCTTGTACAATTCAGTATCATACAAATTGACAATATTGGGGGTTGACTCGTCTAAAAGCTGCACGCCCAAATTATTGCTGTCGCCCACATAGTCCCATCCCCATGCTTCAAACATCCCTCCGTTGCTGGTAACTACGGGATAGATATCGGGCTCGTTTTCCTTGATGATATAGAGGGCCTCCTCCAGCTTATCCAGGTCGGTCAGGGAATCGGGATCAATGCCGTATTGATCACAGAGATCCTTCCGCATCCAGAAGCCAAAGATATTGGCCAGGTCGCGGCTGGTAGTGATACCGTACAGAACATCGTTGATGCGGCCGCAGTCAATGTACTGCTCGGCGAATACGGTGCTGATATCCTGGCCGTATTGCTCATAGAGATCATCCAGGGGGATCACCTGCCCGTTGGTCACGTATGTAGAGAGAGGGGTGCCAAACAAGAGCATAATGTCCACATCATCGCCGCTGGCCAGCAGCATATTGGTTTGTTGCTGCCAGGAACCAAAATCAATAAATGTGATGTCGAGCTGCATGTTCAGGTCGTTGAGCAACAGCTCGTTTACTGCGTCAAAGACTATCTCCTGATCAGGTACGTCACCGCCGGACAAGGAGACAAGCCGGAGGGTGACAGTTTCACTGGGCAGTGGGGAAGTGACGTCATCGCTGCTGGAGGCGTCTCCTCCAGGGTTGCCCTCCGCACTACTGTTGGAAGCGCTGTCGCTGCCACAAGCGGCCATAGAAACTAACATGATTAGGCAAAGCATTAAGGCCAGCCATTTTTTCATCAAAAACACTCCTTTTGATTTTTTGAAACAAAGGTTATCATGCAAGCCACATTGTGACATAATATTTGTGAAGAAATTTTGTTGAATATCACAATAACTTGGCTGGCTCTATTTTATCAGATGACAAAATTTAGTTCTATAAGAAAAGTTACTAAAACTATTAAATTCGTTACCTATTTCACGCAAATCAACATTCTACTAGTTGTGGTTATGTTGAATATGAATGTTTCTACTGGTATAATAAAAAATAAACAAATAATATGGTTCTTGGCTTGGGGAGGGATTAGGTGCGCAAGAGGAATACGCTGGAAAAATGGGTGGTCAGGGCGCTGTTGATGATTTTGCTGCCGCTGCTCATTGTTTTGCAGATATATAACTTTTATTCCATCCGCCAGTATACCCAAGAGGTGGCTAAGGCTAACAGATATGTCCTGGACCTTTACAGGACAAAGCTGGAGGATTCCCTCACGTTTACGGAGAATTACGCCTCCCAGTTGATCGGCAACAACTTTCACTATCAGTTGTTACAGAATGAGACAAGCGTATTGAGTGCCCATATCTCCGCCTGGGAGCTGGTGAGGCAGTTTGATGAAACCCTGCCAACTCAGAAGCATGTAGCTATGCTTTGCGTTAGGAGCGACGCCAACCATATCTATAGGTACTCCTATCAAAGCGCGTTGAACAGTAAGATTAGTAACAACCTTGAGCAAAAGAGTGAAATCTATACCTTTATGACCAATCTTACCGAGGATAAGTGTGATTATCTGAATTGGACCCCTGTGGCATTTGGGAACGCCTATTTTCTGGTTCGGCTGTTTTATTCCAATGACGGAGCTTATTTGGGCATTGTTGTGGATATTAATGAGCTGTATCAGGCTGAGGGCAAGGGTGAGTCAGATTCAGCGCTTCTACTATATACTGGTGACGGCCAACCCCTCAATGATATGGACTATGTGGATGACCGGGGTATAGAGCTGCGGCCAGACAGGGAGACCCCTTATTACTACACGGGCGGTTCCAGTCAGTATATGGTGGTGTCACAGCCGGTGGCAAGCACCGGGCTGTACATGGGGCTAGTAACCCGGAGGTCCACATTGACGGGGATTAACTCCATCATACTATTGCTGTCCGTGGCGGCCCTCTTGTGCGTACTCGTACTGCCTACAGGACTTATCTGGTTTCGCAGGGGATTGGTTGCGCCCATGAACAACGTGGTGGAGGTCATCAAAAGCATCCGGCTGGGCAATCTGGAGGCCAAGGTGGATACGGACTGCGATTTGGAGGAGTTTCAGGTGTTAGGTGAGAGCTTTAACGCCATGATGGATGAAATACATACCTTGAAGCTGGAGGGCTATGAAAAGGAACTGGCCAAGCAAAAGTCGGAGATACAGTATTTGCAGATGCAGATCAGGCCCCACTTTTATCTCAACTGTTTGAAGAGCCTCTATGTTTTGTCCATGCAACGGTCCCATGAGAAGGCGCAGACGATGATCCTAGCCATCTCTAACCACATCCGTTACACCTTTCGGGACAACGCGGGGGACATTGCCCTTGAGGAAGAGCTTGAGCACATCAAAAACTATGTGCAATTGCAGTCCAATGGCAGGGCGCTCACGATTCATCTCTTGGTGGATGTAGACGAGGCTATGAAGGGATTTAGGCTTCCGATTTTATCCCTGGCAACCTTGGTGGAAAATTGCGTCAAGCATGGGCCAATAAACAAAGCGCTTAACATAACCGTAAGCGCGAAGCTGCTTCTGGGCGAGGATATTATCTATGCCGACCTGTTGGTCAAGGACACAGGCCCAGGATTCACACAGGAGGCATTGGATTTACTGATGGAGCCGGACAGGCTTATGAGTAGTGATGGAAACAGTATAGGGTTGGCCAATGTCTGCCGAAGAGTCAAGCTGCTGTATGGGGACCAGGCGACCTTATCGTTTTATAATGATGGCGGCGCCTGTGCAGAAATAGTAGTGCCCTATGAATATCCACAATAATGTTGGCTGGATCATTTTATTTTTCAGGTAATCCGAAGGAGGAATGGCATTCGTGAATGTGTTAATCGTCGATGACCAAATGGATGTGGCTGAGGGCATAGCCCAGGGCATTGATTGGAAATTACTCAATGTAGGCCACGTTTACACGGCCTACAGCGCAGCTGACGCCCGGATGATATTTGACGCGGTGATGATCCAGGCGTTGCTGTGCGATATTGAAATGCCAGAGGAAAACGGCATTGAACTGACCCGCTGGGTAACCCAAAAATACCCTTATACAAAATGTATATTTTTGACTTCCCATGCGGAATTTGGATATGCGCAGGAGGCCTTGAAGCTGGGAAGCTTTGACTATATTTTACAGCCGGCCCCCTATGAAGAGATTGTCACTGCCATCAAACACGCGCTGGAATCCTTTGAGGAGGAGGAGAATGGCCGTCATCTAAAGCAGAGGAAGAATGACATTGCTTGCAGTACTCTGCGCGATTTTTTGCTCAACATCGATTACAATGTTGAATCCTTCATAAAAAACATGAAGCGGCTGGGTTTTGGGATAGACAGGCATACACAGTATGGCCCCATGCTAATCCATATCCATAACCGGGAGGAAGCCTTTGAAGGATGGGACGGCTCGTTGCTCCAATACGCGCTTAACAATATATTGGCCGAGTTGCTTCAGCCTTTGGGATATAGCATATTGATAGCTCCTATGGATGAAAACCATTATGCTATCGCCACATTTTCAGATGGACCCACAGTGGTTCCGAAGGAAACCGTCGACCTGTTTTTGCGGGCCCTTCAGGAGAGCTTGGGGGGAAAAGCCTCAATATATGTCGGTAGCTTGGTGGAGATTGACAGCTTGTCCGAGGGAATACAAAAGCTTCAATTTTGGGCTAGAAACAATGTTGCCCGCAGTCAGGGGGTGTTTCAAATTCACTCTATGCCCGGCCAAACCCTGGAGATGAACATCTCCCATTGGGGGCAGCTAATGTCGGACGGCTACGGGGTAGCCGTCTGTCTGGACGCCAAAAGGTTGCTGCAAGGCCTGGCCGACAGCGGCGCGTTAAGTGTCCGGCACCTGCAAATTTTTCATCAGGAGTTTTCACAGCTCTTTTTTGCCGTAGCCTGTAAGGGCAATACCCCGGTGCAGGATGTGTTTTCAGACACATACACCTTTCAAGCGTATATGCAGGCCCACGAATCATTGGAGCAAATGTATGAATTTTTAGATTATGCCGCTGCCTGGGTTGAAAAGGAGATAAAAGGGGAGCAAAAGGCCAAAAATCAGATCGAAAAAATTGTTGAGTTTATTCACGCCAACCTGGATCGTGAACTGAGCCGGCAGGATGTGGCAGAGTATGCTTACTTAAACCCCACCTATCTATCCCGCATGTTTAAAAAGGAAATGGGATGCTCCCTGAACCAGTTTATCACCAATGAAAAGATTAAGCTGGCCCAGACCTTGTTGGGTTCCACGGCCATGCCGGTCAGCGCTGTGGCCCTCAAGGTGGGATACACGAACTTTGCCTATTTCGCACAGATTTTCAAGCGGGTCACCGGCATGACCCCCAATGCATACCGGCATTCCCAGGGAAAACCGCAATGAAGTACCTTCCGTCTTGCAGGATAATTATTATTGCGTATCCGTAAATTGCGCCTGTCAAGATATGATGTTATAATCGGTTTAGTTTACTACGAAGTGAGGTATGCGGGTGCTTGCCAATTTGTTATTTAGTTTAAATGTGGTCTTTCCTATTTTTGCTGTTCTCCTTTTGGGTTTTATTCTGCGCCGCAAGAATTTTGTTACTTGGGAATTTGTGGCCCAGGGCAATAAGCTGGTATTCCATATCGCTTTGCCGGTCAGCCTGTTTTCCAGTATATATTCGGCGGAGCTGGACGGGCTGTGGGATGGGAAATTTGTATTGTTTGCGGTGTTGGTGACCTTGGGTTCCTTCGGAATAGCTTGGGGATTGGCCGAGCTGTTTGTCAAGGACAAGGCGCTGATAGGGACCATCGTCCAGGGCTGTTTTAGAGGCAACTTTGCCATACTGGGATTGCCGCTGGTACATAATATTATTGGAGAGCAAAACAGCGCCAAGGCCGCGCTGATTGTCGCCTTTATTATCCCTATTTACAATATCCTCGCCATTGTGGTCCTCACCACCCGGTCCAAGCAATCCGGTGCGCTAAATATGAAAGGCATTGTCCTCACCATCCTTAAAAATCCTCTGATTATTGCCATTATATTGGGACTCACCGTTAATTTATTAAAAATTCACCTGCCCTCCGCCTTGTCACAGATTGTTTCCTACGTGGCCGCGTTGAGTTCTCCCCTCGCGCTATTGTGTTTGGGGGGGAGCATCCAAGGCTCTTTCAGGGACCACAAGTTCAAGTATGCTCTGGGGGCATCTATCTTCAAAGTGTTTTTATTGCCGCTCTTAGTGGTTTCGTTGGCGTACCTGCTGGGCTTTACTTCCTATGATTTGGTGATCCTGTTAGTAATGAGCAGTGTACCTGTAGCCGTGTCCAGCTTTCCCATGGCGTTGCAAATGGGGGGTGACAGCTATATAGCTGCCGCCAATGTGATGTTAACTACATTGCTGTCGGTGTTTACCATTACCGCCTTTCTTTCAGTATTTAAGGCTGCGGGTATCATATAGAAAGGGCTGCCGCAAAATAACAATGAAAGTCTCCGTTTAATACATATCCGCAAATCCAACCAACCTTTATTACACGTTGGATTGCGGATATGTATTATTACATTATAAGGGGATGCCAACGGCAGCATCTTCTTAATTCATTCTTTAGAAGGTGTAGTAAGATAATATTGATAGATTGTGGTAAATGGTGTAATCTGTCATAAATGATATTTGTGGAAAATCTGGAGAAAATAAACTGGAGCAGTATGAAAACTAGGGTTTTTACGTAAATTTATTGCGTCCTCACAATCATCTTGCAAGCATAGCCGCAATATGTTGCATAATACGAGGATGTCCCTTGACAATAGTACGGAATAAAATTATACTTAAGGAATTGACGGAAATGCAAGAATGATGGCACTATAAAAAGTTAAATGCAATTTGCGGGATACTTTGCCGTCATTTGCCAGTATGCAATTGCCTGCAAGCCCGCCTCTGCGTGGCGTCATTTCTTGCTGAAATTATTTTGTGACACTTACCTTACCCACATTTATGAAATTTGGGAATCGAAAATAATTCATTATTGGGGGAACCGACATGAAGCGTTTGGAATTGGTTAATTTATTTGCCCAAAGCGGTATCTATGAGGATCAGGAGGTTACTCTTTGCGGATGGGTCCGTACCTTGAGAAGCTCTAAGAGTCTGGGTTTTATTGAATTAAACGACGGCTCTACATTCAGGAGTGTCCAAGTGGTCTTTGAGGAGGGCATGGAAAATTTTAAGGAAATAACCAAGCTCAATGTGGGTGCGGCCTTACAAGTAAGGGGCACAGTGGTGCTGACCCCGGAGGCAAAGCAGCCTTTAGAAGTTAAAGCGTCCGCTATTGAAGTAGAGGGGTATTCTGGTTCCGATTATCCTTTGCAAAAAAAGCGGCACTCTATGGAATTTCTGCGCACCATCGCCCACCTTCGCCCCAAAACCAATACCTTTAACGCCGTATTCCGTATCCGGTCGGTGGTCTCCTACGCCATCCACTCCTTCTTTAACGAGCGGAATTTTATCTATGCCCACACCCCGCTGATCACCGGCAATGACGGTGAGGGAGCGGGGGAGATGTTCAGGGTTACCACCCTGGACCCCAAGAACCCTCCCCTGGATGAAAAGGGAAATATAGATTTCAGCAAGGATTTTTTTGGTAAATATACAGGCTTGACGGTTACCGGGCAGCTGGAGGGAGAGGCCATGGCCATGGCCTTTGGCAAAATCTATACCTTTGGCCCCACCTTTCGGGCAGAAAATTCCAATACGCCGCGCCATGCCGCGGAATTTTGGATGGTTGAGCCGGAGATTGCTTTTGCAGACCTCTATGATGATATGGCCCTAGCCGAGGATATGGTAAAATACATCATCCGCACCGTTCTGGAAAGGTGTCCCGATGAAATGCAATTTTTCAACCAATTTTATGATAAGGAGCTGCTGGACCGGCTTCACAATCTGGTGGAGTCAGAGTTTGGCTGTATCACCTATACCGAGGCGGTTGAAAAGCTGGAGGTCAATAACGACCAGTTTGAATTTAAAGCCTATTGGGGCTGTGACCTGCAAACCGAACATGAGCGATACCTCTCTGAAAAGGTCTTTGGCAAACCGGTATTTGTGATCAATTATCCCAAGGAGATCAAGGCCTTTTATATGCGCCTCAATGACGACAAAAAGACGGTGGCGGCTATGGATTTATTGGTGCCGGGCATCGGTGAGCTCATTGGCGGCAGTCAGCGTGAGGAACGGCTGGATATACTGCTGGATATGATGAAGGAAAAGGAAATGAATATTGATGAATACCAGTGGTACCTGGACCTGCGCCGCTATGGCGGCAACAAGCATGCGGGATTTGGCATTGGCTTTGAGCGCCTGATTATGTATTTGACCGGCGTGTCCAATATCCGGGATGTACTCCCGTTCCCCAGAGTCACTGGTTCAGCGGAGTTTTAAAGGTGGAAAATATAAAAGAACTCATTGACCAGTTGATAGGGATCATTGGCCGGTACCCCAGCGTGGCGGTGGCCTATTCTGGTGGAGTGGACAGCGCCGTGGTGCTTGGGGCGGCGCTGATGGCCTCATCCAAGGTCCATGGCGTTATTTTCCACACCATGCTTCATCCTATGGAGGAGACCAGTGAAGCCGTAAAGTTGGCTAAAGAAATGGGTGCGGCTGTCCAGGTGATTGAGGTGGATGAGTTTACAAATCCTGCCATCACTGACAACCCTCCTGACCGCTGCTATCACTGCAAACACATGCTGTTCACTAAGCTGAAGGCATATGCCCGGGAGCATGGGCTTGAGGTGGTGATGGATGGAACCAACGGGGATGATTTGAGCCAATACCGCCCTGGGCTACGAGCGTTAAAGGAGTTGGAGGTTGTGAGCCCCTTGGCCCAGATGGGCCTTGACAAACAACAGGTGCGGCTTATGGCGAAGGAAATGGGCTTGCCGGTATCGGTGTCCGATAAGCCCAGCGCGCCTTGTCTGGCGACCCGTCTGCCCTATAACACACCCTTTGACCGGGAGGTGTTGGACCGCATTGCGCGGGGAGAGGAATATTTAAAAGCCTGTGGCTTTCAAACCGTGCGGTTGAGGCTTCACGGGGACGTTGCCAGGCTTGAAATTCCTAAAGTGGATTTTGGACTATTTCTGGAACAGGCCGAGGGGATTGCCAGTCAGCTAAAGAAATTGGGATTTACATATATCACCTTGGATCTGGAGGGGTTCCGTTCCGGCAGCATGGATTACTATATTCTTAGAGGGATGGATACTGGCGGCGCAAATGGAGAGGAGTAAATAAATAATTGAAAACACTGTATCTGGAATGTTTGTCCGGCATTAGCGGTGACATGACTGTGGGCGCGTTGCTGGACTTGGGCGGAGACGAGGAAAGGCTGCGGAGGGATTTAGAGAGTCTCTGTATTGACGGATATGAACTTAGGATCTACAGAACCCAAAAGTGTGGCATCGATGCCTGTAAATTTGATGTGGTCCTTCATGAGTCCGGTGAGCGTCACAGCCATGCCCAAGAAGAGCATGAACACAATCATAGTCACCATCACAATCAAGAGCACAGCCACAACCATGAACATACCTGTGATAATCATCATCACGGCCATGCCCGCTCTCACCACCCACATACTCACCGAAACCTGCGGGATATCCTGCAGATCATTGACCATAGCGGGATTTCGCCGAGAGCGAAGGATTTGTCCCGCAGGATGTTTGAGATTGTGGCCGACGCTGAGGCGAAGTGCCACGGCTTACCTGTGGACCAGGTCCATTTTCATGAGGTAGGCGCTGTGGATTCTATTGTGGACATTGTGGCGGTAGCGGTCTTGATTGATCAATTGGGCATACAGCGGATTGTTTCTACTCCGCTGTATGAAGGGACGGGTACGGTAAAGTGTCAACACGGCATTATGCCGGTACCTGCGCCGGCAACAGCCCGGATTGCCGCTGACAACAAGGTGCCTATCATCATTACAGATAGTGAGGGTGAAATGGTGACTCCTACGGGGGCGGCCATCATAGCCTGTCTGGCTGACAGCTACCAAAAACCCCAGATGGTAGTGGAAGCCATTGGAATTGGGGCCGGCACCAAAGATTTTGCTCACGCCAACATCCTGCGTGCTTATCTGTATAGCGAAGAAAGTTGTGAGGAAAATAAGGATCAAGTTTTGCTGATTGAGGCCAATGTGGACGATATGACCGGGGAAGAGCTTGGCTATGCCATGGAAAAGCTGTTGGAGCAGGGGGCCAGGGATGTTTTTTTCACCCCCATCTATATGAAGAAGAACCGTCCGGCCACAAAGCTGTCGGTGATCTGTAATCAGGATGATCTGGAGCGGATGGCCCAGAGCATCTTCAAGCACACCTCCACCATCGGTGTGCGGTACGCTCTCTGGGACCGAGTTACCATGAGCAGGGAGATGGGCCGCGTGAACACCAAGTATGGTGAGGTGGCTGTTAAACGGTGCTGGTATCCGCCGGTGGAAAAGATTTCGCTGGAGTATGAAAGTATCCGGCGGCTGGCGGAGGATAACGGCATTTCCTTAGCCGAGATTTCCCGGGAGGCGGAAAAGCATATCTAATTAGTTTCTAAAACTATTTTAATAAGGCTATGAGATAGGAATTCAAAGGGAGAGATCTAATGTACAAGAACCTAAACACTTCACAATTAAAAGAAACCTACCGCTTGCTTACAAAAGAATACCAGAAGGTTAAGGAGAAGGGATTGTTCCTGGACATGTCCAGGGGAAAGCCCGCGCCTGATCAACTGGCTCTATCCGACCCAATGAACGATATTATTACCTCCGACATTGACTTCAGTAATGATGGCGGGTTGGATGTCCGCAACTATGGCGCGCCGGAAGGGGTGCCTGAGGCCCGTGAATTCTTTGCAAAGCTCTTCCAGGTAGAGACGGAGAATGTGATTGTTGGGGGTTCGTCCAGTCTCAATCTGATGTTTGACGCCATAGGCCGGGCCATGATTCATGGCATTATGGGATCAACTCCCTGGAGCAAGCTTGATAAAGTGAAATTTCTATGTCCCTCGCCAGGATATGACCGCCATTTTTCAATAACAGAGTACTATAACATAGAGATGATCGCCATTCCCATGCTGGAGGATGGACCGGACATGGGGACAGTGGCCCGTTATGTGGAGGAGGATGAGGCCGTCAAGGGGATTTGGTGCGTGCCGAAGTATTCTAACCCCACCGGAATTACTTATTCTGAACGGGTAGTCAATGCCTTTGCCTCCCTCAAACCCAAGGCAAAGGATTTCCGCATTTTTTGGGACAATGCCTATTATGTCCACGACGTCTTTGAGGCGGATCAATTATACAGTATCATCAAAGCCTGTGAGGAGGCTGGAAATCCCGATTTGGTGTACCAGTTTGCGTCTACCTCTAAGATCACCTATCCCGGCGCCGGCATCAGCGCAATAGTGGCCTCCAAGGCAAACATCAAAGACACGTTGGATAAGCTATCTTACCAGACCATCTGTTACGATAAGGTCAACCAGCTGCGTCACGTGCGTTTTTTAAGGGACCCGGACGATCTTGCGGCCCATATGAAAAAGCACGCGGTTATGTTGGCGCCCAAGTTTCAAATGGTCAAGGAAGAGCTGGAGAAGGAGCTTGCCTCCACAGGGGTCGCCCAATGGACCAATCCCAATGGGGGATATTTTATATCGGTGGATGTATATCCTGGAACCGCAAAGCGAACAGTGGCATTGTGTAAGGAAGCGGGCCTAATATTAACCGGGGCGGGAGCCACTTTCCCCTATGGGAAGGACCCGGAAGACAAAAATATCCGCATAGCGCCCACCTATCCCTCTGTGGAGGAGTTGAAAACGGCTATGGAGTTGTTTTGCCTCTGCGTAAGGCTTGCGGCGGTGGAAAAGCTGATGGGGCAATAAAAAATAATTGCTGTCTTGACGACAGCAATTTTCATTGTTATGATTTTTATAAAAGCGGGCTTAAAACCTGGCGGAATACTAAAAGGTACCATTTAGGTTTTTAAGTTTACAGTTCAAAGGAAAGAAGGAGGATTTGCGGTGCATAATAAGTATGAAAGCCCTTTTGGACAGCGTTATGCAAGCGATGAAATGCAATATGTTTTCTCAAATGATTTTAAGTTCTCTACTTGGAGAAAGCTTTGGGTGGCTCTTGCCAAAGCGGAGCAGAAAGCAGGGCTGGACATCACCGATGAGCAGATTGCCGAGCTTGAGGCCCATGTGGAGGACATTAATTATGAGGATGCCGAGGGGCGAGAAAAGGAAGTGCGCCACGATGTCATGGCCCACGTCTATGCCTATGGACTTCAGTGCCCCACAGCTAAAGGCATCATCCATTTAGGGGCTACCTCCTGCTATGTGGGCGATAATACAGACGTTATTATTCTCCGCGCGGGCCTGGAACTGGTGAAAAAGAAGCTGATTAATGTTATTGGCTTGCTGGCCAAATTTGCCGGTGAATATAAGGACCTCCCCGCATTGGCGTATACCCATTTACAGCCCGCTCAGCTCACTACCATTGGGAAGCGGGCCACCCTGTGGCTCCATGAGTTTCTTATGGATTTTGAGGAGGTGGAGTACCGCATCTCTAAATTGCAGCTACTGGGCTCTAAAGGAACCACTGGCACCCAGGCCAGTTTCATGGAGCTGTTCGAGGGGGATGAGGATAAGATTGATCTGGTGGAGCGGTTCGTTGTAGAGGCGATGGGCTTTGAAAGCGCGGCGCCCGTATCTGGCCAGACCTATTCCAGGAAGGTGGATTATCAGGTTATCAGCGCCTTGGCAGGCGTGGCTCAATCCGCTTCCAAATTCTCCAATGACATGCGGCTGCTCCAAAGTTTCAAGGAGATGGAGGAGCCGTTTGAAAGGCACCAGATCGGTTCGTCCGCGATGCCCTACAAACGAAACCCTATGCGCAGCGAGAGGATTACAGCCCTCTCCCGCTATGTGATGGTGGACACGTTAAATCCTGCCGTGACAGCCGCAACCCAGTGGTTTGAAAGAACCCTGGACGACTCCGCCAACAAGCGGATTGCTGTAGCGGAGGCGTTCCTAGCAGTGGACGGCATACTCAACCTTCTGCTCAATGTCTGCGATGGACTGGTGGTCTACCCCAAGGTGGTCACCCGCCGGGTGATGACCGAGCTGCCCTTTATGGCTACCGAAAATATTATGATGACGGCGGTAAAAAATGGAGGGGACCGACAGGCGCTTCATGAAAAGCTGAGGGAACATTCCCTGGCCGCCGCCAAGGTGGTCAAGGAGGAGGGCGGTGAGAATGACCTCTTGGACCGTATCTGCAATGATCCAGCCTTCAATTTGAGCAGGGAAGAGGTGGACGGCGTTATGAAGCCGGAAAATTTTGTGGGCAGAGCCCCGTCGCAGGTGGCGCGGTATCTGGAGCAGGTGGTCGCTCCCCTGCTTGAGAAGAATAAAGGCTTGCTTGGCGTCACCGCTGAACTAAAGGTTTAACAAGAGACGTCCGTTTCCCCACTCTATTAGGGCGGCAATAGAAATGCTTGGGAAAGGATGAAACGGAGAAGCAGATTCTAAATGGGGCGTGTTCATGATCATGTGCCCTTCCTTTTCTAAAACGTCTCTAGCCGCCTTTTTAATGCAATTTTATTGACTTTTATTAGCGAAAGCCCTATAATAGTCGTTGTGTAAGCTGTGAAGGGCCGGGGTTTTGTAAAGTGAAAACATGCATGTGTTCAAAGTATTTGGACATGCCCGCAACCTTGTTGTAATGGGCTTGAAGTGCATGACAAGGCTTTGGAACTATTAACAATGAACTCTTCCGGTCTTTCAAAAATGTATTGGAGGATTAGCCAATGAAGAAAAGCGCAAAGCTTGTCTTTTTTATTATCGCTATTTTTATAGTGGCCTTAGTATATACTGCAATCTTCGGTGTATACGGCCAGTATGGCGACATAAAACTGACATATGTAAAGGGCGCAAACGATATCCGCTGGGGCATTGATATTCGCGGCGGTGTGGATGTTACCTTTACCCCTCCCGAGGGTGTTGTTGCAACCAGCGAGCAGATGGACGCCGCAACGTCGGTTATCCAGCAAAGGCTGGTGGCTCAAAACATCACCGACAATGAGGTCTATACCGATGCCGGCAATCAAAGGATAATTGTCCGTTTCCCTTGGCGTGAGGGTGAGACCGATTTTGATCCGGAAGAGGCCATCAAGGAATTGGGAGCCACCGCTGTGTTGACCTTCCGGAAGGGCACTTCCGCCGACGGTGAGCTGGTGCTTGAGGGGAAGGATATCGAATCCGCTACGGCTATGTACAACCAGCAGACCATGGAGTATTTCGTATCCCTGAAGCTCTATGAGGAAGGCAAAGAGTCTTTTGCCACAGTGACAACAGAGCTTGCGGGCACTTCCACTCCCATTTCCATTTGGATGGATAATGAAATCATCTCCAGCCCCTATGTCAACGAGGCCATTACCAATGGAGAGGCTATGATTTCTGGAAATACATCCAATCCGTTTACAGCGGATTCGGCCTCTTCACTGGCAAATAAAATAAATGCGGGAGCGTTGCCTTTCCAGTTGGTGACGGAAAACTTCAGTTCCATCAGTCCCACCATAGGTGAAAATGCGAAAAATGTAATGGTGATGGCGGGTCTGATTGCCTTTGCGGCTATTGGACTGTTTATGATTCTGATATACCGGCTGCCCGGCTGTATTGCCATGATTGCCCTGGCCGGACAGGTAGCGGCAACAATCGCTTCTATCAGCGGTTATATTCCCACCGTGGCAAGCTTTACCCTGACATTACCCGGTATTGCCGGTATCATTCTGGCTATCGGTATGGGCGTTGACGCCAATATCATCACAGCCTCCAGGATTAAAGAGGAATTGAGGAGTGGCAAGACAGTGCCCGGAGCCATATCCTATGGCCTCAAACAGTCCTTGTCCTCCATTATTGACGGCAATATCACCATCGTCATTGTGGGCATTGTATTATTGGGGGCCTTCGGTACATCCGACAGCTTCTTTGCCCGTCTCCTAAAGCCTATCTTCTTTATGTTCCCGCCATCCACCACAGGTTTGGTGTATTCCTTTGGGTACACCCTGCTTATGGGAGTTATCTTTAATTTCATTTTTGGCGTGTTGGCATCCCGGTTGATGTTAACTTCCATTTCTAAATTTAACGGCTTACAAAAGCCGTGGCTATATGGAGGTGCCAAGCATGAAAACGATTAATTTTATGGGAAACAAAAAAGTCTTTTTTGGCATATCTATTTTCTTAATTGTTTTGATTGTAGCATTTATTTTTATCAATGGCGTCAAGCTGGATATAGAGTTTGCCGGAGGGTCCCTGGTCGCCTATTCTTATGAGGGGGATTTGGATAGGGACGCTGTGGCCGCCTCCATTCAGTCCGCCATTGGAGAAGAAGTCAATATTCAGGACAAGGAGGATGTAGCCACCGGGAAGAAGAGCATCGACGTCTCCCTGGCGGCATCCAAAAGCCTGAGTATGGATCAGCTGGAATTGCTTAATAACACGATGTATGAGGATTACGCCGACTATAATATTGAGTTTGTGTCCAGCAGCAATGTTAATCCCACCATTGGCCGGGAATTTTTCTTAAAATGTATTGTGGCTGTCATATTCGCCTTCATTCTCATCGTTGTTTTTGTTGCGATATCGTTCCGTAAGATTGGTGGATGGTCTGCAGGAGTGATGGCGATTATCGCATTGCTCCATGATGTCATTATGGTTTTTGGGACCTTTGTTATTTTGAGATTCCCACTAAATGGAAACTTCATTGCGGTAGTGCTGACGATTATCGGTTATTCTGTCAATGATACTATCGTAGTCTATGACCGGATCCGTGAGAATGAGAAGCTTTATGGAGCGGATAAGGACATAGCTTCCATCACAAACATGAGCCTCAACCAAGTTAAGGCCAGAACCATCAATACCTCTATTACCACTGTGGGCGCCTTGGTGGTCATCTGTATTGTGGCCATTATTTATGATATTAGCTCTATCATCACCTTTGCTGTTCCCATGGCCGTGGGCATGATAGCCGGCGCTTATTCAAGCTTGTTTCTTGCGGCTCCTATGTGGGTGCTGTGGAAGCAACGCAAATCAAAGGCAGTTAAACCCGCAAAGAAAAACGCAGTGGGCAAGATTAAAATCTAAATATAATCATAATAAACGGTGCAGCAAACGCTGCACCGTTTATTATGTATACTCTTATTTGTTATTTAAAATATTTTTTGAAGTATATTTATAAGCTGATACAGATGCCTATCGCTCCACAATGGTGGATACACCCATACCCCCTCCCACACAGAGAGTGGCCAGTCCATAACGGACATTTTGCCGCTGCATTTCATACAGCAGGGTGACTAGTATGCGGGCTCCACTGGCTCCGACAGGGTGGCCCAGCGCGATGGCGCCGCCGTTGACATTGACTTTGGCGCTATCCCAGCCAAGTTCCTTGCCTACCGCAATGGCCTGAGCCGCAAAGGCTTCGTTTGCCTCAATCAAATCTATATTACTTAAATTCAATCCAGCTTTATCGAGGGCTTTGCGGGTGGAATACACAGGGCCGATACCCATAATTTTATGGTCCACGCCCGCGCTGGCATAAGCCCGGATATGGGCAAGTGGAGTGACCCCTAAAGACCGGGCCTTGTCGGCGCTCATCAACAGTACCCCGGCAGCTCCGTCGTTGATGCCTGATGCGTTGGCGGCGGTGACAGTGCCATCCGGCTTAAAGGCAGGGCGCAGCTTGGCAAGGCCTTCAGCGGTTACTCCTTTTCGCGGGTATTCATCCGTGTCAAAGGATATGGTTTCTTTTTTCATGCGAATCTCAACCGGGACGATCTCATCCGCAAATTTACCGGCGGACATAGCTTGCGCTGCCTTCTGCTGGCTCCCTGCGGCAAATTCGTCCTGCTCTTGGCGGGAAATACTGTAAGCCTCCGCCAAATTTTCAGCGGTGATCCCCATATGATACCGCTCAAACGCATCGGTCAACGCATCGTTGACCATGGTGTCGACAAGCTGTCCATTGTTCATCCGGTATCCATAACGCGCCTGGGGAAGGGCATAGGGGGCTGCGCTCATATTCTCCATGCCGCCGGCAAGAACCACATCCGCGTCTCCGGCAGCGATCATGGCGGCTGCAAGATTCACCGCCTTTAATCCGGAACCGCAGATATTGTTGACAGCCATCACCGGCACCGATTCAGGAATGCCGGCCTTTACAGCCGCCTGGCGGGCAGGACCCTGCCCCAGAGTAGCTTGGAGAACGTGGCCCATGATGACCTCATCCACCTGTCGCCCATCTATGCCAGCCCTGCGCAGAGCTTCTCCCAACACAACGGCCCCCAGATCCATTACAGGGGTGTCGGCCAAGGCGCCTCCAAATTTTCCTATAGGGGTGCGGCAGGCGGAGGCGATTACAATATCCTTCATCGTTATGCTTCCTCCTTCTAAGAGATATCCAAGGGTTTTAAATCCGGAGAAACTGTAAAGTCCGCACCGGTGAGCCCTCGGAGCTCATCCACAGTATAATCCGGGAAAATCTCCTCCAATACAAGACCTACATCCGGTACTACCCTGATCACGGCAAGGTTTGTGATAATTAAGTCCACCTCACCCTTGGCAGTCAAAGGCATGGTGCACGCCTTGACAATCTTTGGGGAGCCATTTTTGTTGACGTGCTCCATGGCGATGATCACCTTCTTAGCGCCGCATACCAGATCCATGGCGCCCCCCATGCCGGTGACCTTTTTGCCGGGGATCATCCAGTTGGCCAGGTTGCCCTTTTCATCTACCTCCAGCGCCCCCAATACGGTGGCGTCCACATGGCCTCCCCGGATTAGGCCAAAGCTGGCGGCACTGTCTATAAAGCAGGCGCCCTGAACGGTGGTGACTCTATTGCTGCCGGCATCAATACAGTCGGAGCTGGCCGTCTCCTCTGTTGCGGCGGGGCCTACACCCAGAATGCCGTTTTCAGCTTCCAGCATAATGTGGATATTTTCCGGAACATAGTTGGCGGCCAATGTGGGCATGCCGATGCCCAGGTTGACAATATCCCCGTCGTTAAATTCCTTGGCGACGCGGCGCGCGATGATTTCCCTATTATTCATGGTCGCTTCCCTCCAATAAAACAATGGCGTCAATGAGCAGGCTTGGGACAGTGACCTCATTGGGATCAAGCCGGCCGGCCGGCACCACCTCATCCACCTCGGCGATGACATAATCCGCGGCGTAGGGCATGACGGTGTTGAAGTTGCGGGAGGAACCGCGAATTACCAAGTTGCCCAGATCATCCGCCACATGTGCCCTGACAATGGCCACATTGGCATGTAGCGGTAACTCCAATAAATATTCCTTCCCGTTAACAGTTATTTTTTCCTTGCCTTCCTCCACCACGGTTCCTAAGCCCACAGGCGTGAGAACTCCACCCAAACCGGTTCCGCCGGCCCGGATTTTCTCCACCAGCGAACCCTGGGGGAACAGGTTGGTTTTGATCTCACCGCTGATCATCCGTTGGCCAGACGCGGGATTTGCGCCAACATAGGACGTGTTGACCTCCACCACCTGGCCGGTGGAGATCAGATCGTAGATGGCCAACCCCTCCTTGCCGCTGTCATTGGAGGTGATGGTCAATCCCCGTTGTCCCATTTCCATAACCTCCCGCAATACGGCCTGAGGGCTGCCTCCGTCCAGGAAGCCTCCCACCATGACATGGTCTCCGTCTTTGATTTTGGCGGCCGCGCCCTTTGCCGTCACACGTTTATGTATCATTACCTATTCCTCCTTTGCAAGATTTATTTATTCGCCATTAATTTCCATAGCCAACAGCGCGGAGCTGAGCGTTTTGCCATGCATATCAATATTCAGGGAGCGTGTCACTCCACCGCCTAAAGCGTCGTGAAGAACAAAGTTGAGCGCGTTTAGCTGTGGAAGTTCGTAACGCTCCACCTCACCAAAAACCACACCAGCAAACCACTCTCTAACCCGTTCCGCAGTGACTTGTTCTAGGATTAATGGATAATCCTTAGCGCTATAGGCGATGAGGGACAAACAGGAGATGTTGCCCTTGTCGCCAGCCCTTGAATGGGCAATTTCACAAAGCTTCAATCTTTACACCTCCCATGTCCTGATAGTGGGGGATACTTGACTTTCATCAATCAGCACAGAGGCCACCGACATAATTTCCCGCAGGTATTTCCGCACGCCCCCACCGCCATAAGGACCATTGAGGTACAAAGCCTCCACTTCATTGCCCACGGCGACAGCGACGGCCCTGTCCTTTGTTCGCACGGAGAGCCGCAGGCGTACCTCGGAAACATCGGTCGCACTGTGTATTTTGCCGCTTATAGATTCTCCATACAGTGAGTTTACGCCCATAAGATCCACCCGGACCTCCTCTGTATTGAGGTTGTTATACTCCAGCCGTTTTACAAGGATATCTCCCGCCAGCCGGGCGCGTTCATAAGCGCCGGGACCTCCATAGCTGATTTCGCCCTCGCCAATATACCCGTCCTCATATCCCACACTGACTTTTAGCGTGCCAGTTTTAGGATGTCCGGTCGCCCCTACCACCTTGACAATGTTGCTGCCCATATCCTCCACTGTGACAGCGGAAAAGTCTGCCGTTACATCAGGTGTCAAATAGGCGGCAGGGTTGTGTATTTCGTAAAGAAGCTGCTCCTTAACGGTGGCGGCAGTAACCATTCCACCCGATTCCGGTAGCTTGGTGATTTGTATGGAGCCGTCTTCGCCCACCACAGCGTAGGGGAAGCCCACCTTCCATAAATCAGGAACATCCTTGCGCCCAGGATCAGCAAAATACCCTCCGGATACCTGACTGGAGCATTCCAGCAAATGGCCCGCAACTGTGCCGGTACCAAGTTTATCCCAGTCCTCCAGGCTCCACCCAAATTCATGAATCAAGGGCGCGAGAAACAGGGCGGGATCAGCTACACGGCCGGTAATGATAATTTGTGCATCCGTCTCCAACGCCTTTAGAATGCCGGCCGCGCCGCAGTATGCGTTGGCCGACACGATATTGCCGGACAGCTCACTGAGGGGGAGGCCCGTCTCCATCACCTCCAACCCAGGATGGTTCTTGATGTATTCCCCCACATCATCGCCGGTCACCGACGCGATTTTTATTCCAGCTATGCCCAGTTGTCCGGCTATCCCGGCTATCCTTTTGGCCGCCGCATCCGGATTTGCCGCTCCCATATTGGTGATGACCTTCGTTTTCTTCCCTGAGAGGGCGGGAAGAATTTTCTCAAACCGCCACTCCAGCAGTTCGTTGTAACCCTTGGCGGGGTCATCCCGTTTTTGTGTCATAGCTATTGCAATGGTCCGTTCTGCCAGGCATTCAAAGCTTATGTAATCCAGGTCGGCCCGCTCAATCAAATCGATGGCGGGTTCAATCCGATCCCCGCCGTAACCGGCTCCCGAGCCGATTTTTATGTTTTTCATTTCATTGCCCCCAACTGAGTATACGTTTTAGCAGTCTGTGACACTACTATACCACTCCGAAGCTTTTTCGTCAAGTTGTTGTTGCCTGAAAGTAATTATTAGGGCTGCCTAAGGAAACTGAAAAGAACTGTCCAGCTTTTAGAGTCTGCATCAATCGCTGATCGCTTTATCTGTCCCTAGCTACGCCTAAGACCGCGTTATTGACACACGCAATGATTTCGTGTATTGTTTGTAATATGGCGAATAAAGGAGGAGTAGCGTTGGCGACGATAAAGGATATTGCGCGGATTGCCGGGGTGTCGTTGAGCACCGTATCCCTGGTGCTCAACGGCAAATCGGAAGAGAGCCGGATTCCTCCAGCCACCCAAAAAAGAGTATGGGATGCGGTAAAGGAATTGGACTACCGGCCCAATATTGCGGCGCGGCGTCTGCGGGGTGAGCCAGGGGAACATCCCTTAGTCATTGGATTGTTTTGGACTTCAGATTTTCGGGCGCCCATGCTGATGCGTTTTTTGCGTGGCCTGCAAAAAAGGGTGGAGATGTCTGATAGAAAAATTGAGATTGTAATACATACCTATGAAAACGATGCTTTGGACAAGGTGGCCTCCTTCCAGAAGCTTAGCATGTTTAATGCGGCCATTATCTGTAATATTTCTGAGAAGGATCAGGCATATTTGGAGAAGAATCATTTTTTATTGCCCATCATTCTTTATAACCGTCAGTCCCAGGTTTACAGTGCGGTGCACATTGAGGACTACTTACTGGGAAATATGGCGGCGGAGGTATTGGTGTCAAGGGGGCATAAAAATGCGGCGGTGATCTCATCCAAAGCGGTTTTTGCCGGGATGGGCGTCAGAATGGACAGCTTTGTCAGCAAGGCCGTCAAAAACGGCATGCAGGTGGAATCCATTGAGGTGGATAATTCTATGAGTGGCGGATTTGAGGGCGCGCTATCGCTGCTGGGAAGGCCTAGCCGGCCCGATTGCCTGTTCTGCGCTTCCGATGCTATTGCTATTGGAGCTTTGCGGGCGATGTATAAGGAAGGGGTCCGCATTCCGGAGGATGTGGAGGTGATCAGCGTGGGCAACGGGGATAAGGACCTGGAGGAATACGCAGTGGTTTCACTCTCTGTAGTCCATATTCCTATGGAGAAAATGGCCTACGCCTGCTTTGACCTAGTAATGGATACTATTGACCACCGCATTAATCTGCCTAAGTCAGTTATCATGCCTGTTGAGTATATTCCAAGGGAAAGCTGTGGTCCCCTGATAGAGTGAAATAGCAATTCCTTCTTTACACGGCAGAGGGAATACTATCGCGCCTATGATACGGAATCCGGTTGTACAAGGTAAAATGAAGGCCGCCCGTTTGAGATTGACGGGCGGCCTTCATTTTGTACAGGAATGAGAACTATTGAGCCGGCAATTCATTTACCTCACCCTGGGAGATGATAACAGGCGGCGCAGGATCGGATGAAATGCTGCTAAACGTCGTTTTAGAAAATAGAGTAATCACTATAGATATGCCGGCAGCGAAGAAAATTATGAGGTAGGGTGCGGCGGCCAGCTTGTCAAAGAGCACTCCATAAAGGGCCTGGCCAAGGGGCTGGGCACACATGCATACCGCCATGACTACGGAAACCACCTTACCGATCAAAGCCTCGGGCGTTGTCTTTTGGATAAAGGCCAAGGCAACAATAGAGAAGATGGTGGATAAAATCATAATGACACAACCAGAAATGGTAATAACTAAGTAGCTGAACATAGGGGAGATATCTAGCCACAGGGCAAGGCCCATGGGGAGGATGCCGGCTGCGGCCCCCATCAGAAGCCAGTGGCCCTTGCGGATATTCAGCTTATTGCCCAAGACCCCTGCCAAAATCCCTCCGATCAGTCCTCCGGCAGCGAGGGCTCCCTCAGAATAACCATATAACTGATTGCCCAATGCGTCCTCAAAGCCCAGCAGTTCGGTGATAATTACCGGAGCACCCACCATCAGCATGGAGGAGAGGAATAGATTAAAGGCGGCTACAATCAGGATACACTTAGCGATGATGGGCTGCTCATTCCGGATGAAGCGCACACTTTCCTTTAAATCACTCTTAACGATCCCCATAACGCCTTGAGATTTCGCTGGAGCGGTAAAAGGGATGTGGATAAAGATTTCCATAATTGCGGAGCAAGTAAAACAGAAGATGCTGACTATCAGGATGGGGGTTAAACCGTAGAAGCCGTAGAGCATGCCGCCAAAGACAGGCCCAATCAACCCGGCAAGGGAGTTGACAATGTTGATCACCGCATTGCCGGATACCAGCTCGCTTTCATTAAGCAAAGCGGGCAGACTGGCTTGAACGGCAGGTTGGTAGCTGCCCTGGATGCCATAAAGAAACATCATAGTGATGATCATCAAAGGGACCAGGCTTAATTTGCCCAGTAATAAGGTGAACACAAGGATCAATGCCGCGGTAAAGAAATCCAAAACGACCATAACGTTGCGTTTGTTGACCCTGTCGGCGATAATGCCGCCTACAGGTGAAAGAATGATCATAGGGATAAAGGAGATCGCGGAAACTAAACCCAGCAGGGTAGCCGATCCGGTCTCATTCAGCAGATAAAGGGGGAGGGCAAAACGGAGAATAGTGTTGCCAAATATGGATATAATCTGGCCGATAACCATCAGGGTAAAATCCTTGTGGAATAATTTTGCTTTACTCATAGAAGCCTCCTCTATTTTACATACCTTCCTGCGGTATGTATTATGCGGATAAATTCTGCCCGCGATGGGCAGATAGTTAGACGTTCGTATGCTTTTTTTCAAAGATAAGGTGGTAGTTTTCCAGCCGGTGAATGGTTTCCTCATCCATTAACTCAGGGATGCCCAGATGTTCGGCCATATAGTTGACAAAGCGGAGCTTTCGCTTCAACTTATCAGAATCCACAGGGAAGACCATAGGATTGATCCATAAGTTGACCAGTAGCATAATCGCCTCAGCCAATTCCTCCGGATATTTGGTTTGAATGCTTCCGTCGGCAATACCCTCCTCAATAATAGGAAGGATAAAAAGTGGGGCGGAAACATCGACGGATTCCTGCATCAACAGGACTAATACATGGGGATTATCCTGAAGCTTGGGGGCTGCGCCAAATAGTTTTTCCTGCCCAGGGTCCGCCACAGAGGTGTGGATAATCTTCCGCAGCTTTTCCAGCCCGGTCAATCCCTTTTCATGCACAATGGAGGCCAGCGATTGCTCCTGTCCCCCGGTGAGGCGCTCCATGGCCGCCAACAGAATATCCTCTTTACTTTTAAAATGGTGATAAATCGCACCTTTGGTTAGGTCACCGATTCCATTGATAATGTCCTGAATTGTAGTGTTTTCGTAGCCCTCACCAATAAACAGCTTGACGGCTGTATCCAAAATACGGTTTACAGTTTCTTCAGGATGTTTATTCCGCGGCAAACCAATCATCCCCCCTATACATACCGTTGGTCTGCATAGAGAATAACATACCAATGGTATGTATGTCAAGGGAAATCCTAGGAATTTTTTCAGCTTATTACATAATATGACTGCATTTCGAGGATAGGATAAAGGCAAACAAAACAATATGGCTTTAACCATACCGCTCTTAATAAATGAAACGGATTATTGTAGTTGGGACGCACACTTTTCGAGGGACTTACAACTCTCTACGTTGAAGGATTTAGCGCCTTTGACGGTGCGTTTTACAAAGGAGGATAAGGTTTTGCCTGGGCCAAATTCGATAAACAGGTCAATGCCACCGTTTTCCATGGCCGTCAATTCATCTGCGAAAAGGACAGGGGAGGTGATATGCTTGACCAGATAGGGCATTAACCCACCAAAGGCGTCAAAGCTTTCTATCTTTGCTCCGGTTACATTGGAATAAAAATCAGCCGACAGGGTTCCGGTATGGCTTATCTCGGTGGACCGCTCAAAGGCGGTTGCGGCTTGATCCATTAGTTTTGAATGAAAGGCTCCGCTGACCTTTAACGGTACTGTTTTAATGCCTTTTTCACTTAACAGGGCACATATCTTTTGAATAGCTTGCGCCTCGCCAGCTAACACCGTCTGCACGGAGCTGTTGTAGTTGACAGGGCGTACGTATCCGTCCACTGATCGGCACATCTCCTCCAGCATCTTGCCGTCGCCGCTCATTGCGGCGCACATAGATCCGCTTCCATATTTGGACATGGCTTCTCCGCGCCGCTGAAGCAATTGAAGCGCCGGTTCAAAATCCATCATTCCTCCGGCAGTCAATGCGCCATACTCCCCCAATGAATGTCCGGCCAGAGCGGATGGAGACACATGGGGATAGGTTTCGGAAAAGGCGGTCCAGGCGGACATGGACAGGAGGTAGATCATGGGCTGGGAGTACTGGGTATTGGCCAATGTCTCCTCATTGCTGTTAAACATCATGTCTTCGGCGGCGTACCCTAAGATTGCGGAAGCACTTTGAAAGAGTGAGCGTACACTCTTAAACTCATTGTATAGGTCCTGGCCCATGCCAGGAAATTGGGACCCCTGTCCTGAAAAAAGATAGGCTAGTTTCATACATATATCCTCTCAATATGGTAATATGTTAATAAAATATGAATTTTATTAACAGGGAAGGCGTTTTATTCATTTGTGGCCCAAATCCCCATAAAAAAATTCATAGCTTATTCATAGAAATGTGTTTTACCTGCCCTATAATAAGAGAAATAAAACAAAACTTGGCATATATTCATCATTAAGACAGTTTTGGAAATGATTAGGATAAAATAAATGAAGAGAGATGAATCCAAAAACTGCTTTATTTATACCATATTTATACCATAAATTCAATAAATTATTGATTGACCGGCATTGCTAAAAAATTATTCAGAAGGGAGAAATAATTTTCCCCCTATGCTTTTATAGATTCGCGACGTCACAAAGCTATATTGTTATTCATATATCAGCAAGAAGGAGGAGCTGGATTGCAAAATGTTAAGATTATGGGGACAGGCATTTATTTGCCGGAATTAGTGGTCACCAACGGCGACTTGAGCCAGATGATGGATACCAGCGATGAGTGGATCCAGACCAGGACAGGCATTTCCACCCGGCACATATCCCGGGGCGAGACAGCTTGGCAGATGGGTGTAAAGGCTGCCAGGCAGGCGTTAGACGCAGCAGGCCTGACTGGAAAGGATATACAGGCTATTATAGGCACGACAATATCCCCGGACTTCTATTACCCCTCTTTGGCTTGTGTGGTTTCCAGAGAGCTTGGCGCCATTCAACCTTTGGCGGTGGATCTGTCGGCGGCTTGTTCGGGGTTTGTCTATGGGATTGATTTGGCCCGGCGGTATTTGATGGACGATGATATTCAAAACGTGCTCTTGGTTTCCTCCGAGGTGTTGTCGAAGCAGACGGACTACACCGACCGCTCGACCTGCATCCTGTTTGGAGATGGCGCGGGCGCTATGGTTTTGACCAAGGGGGAGGGTTTGTTTGCCTCTTACCTAAAAAGTGAAAATCGGGGCATGGAATTTTTGTGTTCCAAAGCCCACCCAGTGACAAATCCCTGGGCAAAGGATGCCCCCTTTGACGATTTTGACGGCGTTTATCCCCATAACCAGGAACCCCATCTCTACATGGAGGGAAGAGAGGTTTATAAGTTTGCGGTGAAGGCGCTTCCTGACGCGTTGGAGCATGCCTGTGAAAAGGCGGGCATTGCGCCCCAGGAACTGGATTTGATTATTCCCCATCAAGCCAATTTACGCATCATCGAGGGGGCTATGAAGCGGATGAAGATTGATATGTCCAAGGTTTACCACAATATTGAACGCTACGGCAACACCTCCTCCGCCAGCATATCCATTGGCATCCATGAATGCCTCCATGCGGGAATTCTCAAAAAAGGGCATAAGGTGGGCTTGGTGGGATTCGGCGCCGGCCTCACCTTTGCGGGCTGTGTGCTGGAGATATGTTAATAAGACTGGAGGATGAAGTATGAAGACAACACTAACCCGGATGCTGGGCATAGAGTATCCCATTATACAGGGCGGTATGGCCTGGGTGGCTGACCATCACATCGCCGCCGCGGTTTCACAGGCCGGAGGCCTGGGCCTGATTGCGGGAGCCAACGCACCGGTGGATGTGGTCCGCGGTGAGATTCGGAAGCTCAAGGAGATGACCGGCAAGCCTTTTGGGGTCAATATTATGCTTATGTCCCCCAATGCAACGGATTTGGCCCAACTGGTCATTGATGAAAAGGTGCCGGTGGTCACCACGGGTGCGGGGAATCCGAGTAAATTTATTCCCCTATGGAAGGAAGCTGGGATCAAGGTGATTCCTGTTATCCCTTCGGTAGCTCTGGCGGTGCGGATGGTGCGCTCTGGCGCGGACGCGGTGGTGGCGGAGGGATCGGAATCCGGCGGCCATATCGGAGAGCTGACCACTATGGCGTTGGTGCCCCAGGTGGCTTCCGCGGTGGATGTGCCGGTTATTGCGGCAGGTGGCATCGCCGATGGGCGGGGATTAGCTGCCGCCTTGATGCTGGGAGCTATGGGGGCTCAGTTGGGTACCGTATTTTTGGCTGCGGAGGAATGCAATATCCACCAAAACTTTAAGGAGCTGGTTTTGAAGGCCAAGGATACCGACACTGTGGTGACGGGGCGGATCAACGGGCATCCGGCAAGGCAGCTCAAGAATAAATT
>Ga0153947_1000179_pt1 | contig 29673 bp, 27 predicted proteins | sample TSNJ031MetaG_FD_104697 | JGI IMG/M metagenome (GOLD analysis project Ga0153947, IMG submission 104697) | Attine ant fungus gardens microbial communities from New Jersey, USA - TSNJ031 MetaG | ecosystem: Host-associated > Fungi > Mycelium > Unclassified | place: USA: New Jersey, Wharton State... | reverse complement strand
ATTGCCGGAAATGACAGATACAGACAAAGAATTTTTAAGAAATATGGTGGCAAATCTCTATTGGAATGATACTGTGAATGGAAAAGATATTTCTAACATCATATTTGAAGAAGCCGGTGCCTTTTTTGCGGGAGATAAAACAGCAAAGGAAGCGGCGGAAATCATACAGAATCGGGTTGCATTATTATTGAATGAATAGAGAAACGATATTGTTAAGATGTTGAATTATAGGGTAGTGACAAGGATGATTTTTGAGGGATACTTAACCAAGGTATAAAACACCGACAACAAACATATTCTCGGTTTTTTATACCTTATATGGAGGAATTTATCTGTATTTAAAGAAGTTGCCTTTCAAATGTAAAGTAATCATCTATATGTAAAAGCTTTCATATAATAAGATTTTAACTATCCGTTTAATGTGCATTTGTCGGGTAATTAATAATTAATAAAAGAAAAGTCCCTGTTGAAAAAGAATATTTTACTATTTATGTATGCGTTTATCTATTATATTGGAAATAAATGAATACTTTAATTGTATACCAATTAAGGCTAACCAGCCCATTCATATTTATTTATGAATGAGCTGATAAATGTTTGAAATTAGATTAGAGCTGTTAAACATGAGTTCAGCAATACCCTTAGGATGGGACAAACAGGAAAGGATTCCTGTTTGCGATGACACCTGAGAATATAGCTGATATTATAGGACAACATCGAAATGGAACTGAGTATATTTTAATGACCGCCTTTTTTGACCGGCAGGGCCGGAGAACTTCCTTATAGCGGATATGGATACTGTAAATACCTATTGTGAAGAGGAATGTAAGAGTAAATTCAACATAATCTTAAGTGGAAACACATGCTAGACTGGATTCAACTTTAACCTATTCAAAGTAGAAATTATCTTTTCACTTCTCTGTAATATAGTATTGAATACTTGGACAGCTGCCTGTAGGCAAAGTATAATTATTATGCTATAATAATATCACAAAGGCAGGAGGATCAGACTATGAATTTATTCCAAATGTATATCCATTTATTGGAATCCACAAAGTAGCTGTAATAAATATATATTGTGGTATACTACTAAAAACAAAATTAATAGAATAGAGGAGATTTGTATGATAGCAGCGGAAAAAGTTGTTTTTACATCAGAAGAGACTGCAAGAATGGAGATTAGGAATTTTATCAATGACGGTTTGAAAGATGTACAAAATGGGGACATCTTTGATTTTGATGAAGTATTTGATGAAATTGAGGGAAGATATCATAATGCCTGAATATAGGATTGTACTGACACGCCGGGCGAAAGATGATATTGTAGATATAGGTGATTATATTACATATACACTGCTTGAGCCTGATACAGCGCAAAATTTTGTAGAAGGACTTCGTAAATCTATAGCCTCATTGAAAGACTTCCCTAACCGCCATGCGTTAGTAACCGATGTTGTTCTATCCAGCCAGGGGATTCACTGTATGCCTTATAGGAATTATTATGTATTCTACGAAATTATAGCTCCAATGTATACCGTTATTGTACTAAGGATTGGTTATAACAGACGGAATTGGAAAGAGATATTAGCTGACTAAACGTAAATAAAGTAAATATTGGCAAAGGACTGTATTAAAAAGGCACTGGCAATCAAAGGATTATGAATCGCTAAATGCCTATATTAATGACCTTATAAAGCGTGATATGCAGGAAGGGAGTGAATGAGCATGGATTTTATTACTTCAATTATAGAATGGGCTTCATCCAGTATGACGAATGTGTTAATTTTCGTTTTCGTTGTAATCCTCATTGCCGTTTTTATCAGAATCTTTAGAAGAAAGTAGACTTCTAATCATCATACCTAATCATAAGCTAATATAGTAGCCATTTGACCGAATACAGCACCAAATAGAAATATTTTATTTTCCCTGACAATTTTATGCTGGCCAAATTTGTTGCAGATTATGAAGGACATTATGGTATAAAGATTACATACTCTTTAACAATCTTTTCCGCATACGTTCTATTATGAAATTCAATAAATTATACATATCTAGTTCATCCTGCTCTATAAGTTCACCGATATCAAACATTATGGGAGTTTGATAACCCTTAACATAGTTTCCTAATATAAGAAACTCTACACTTTTTCTCGGCTTTTTGACCCCATACTTAAAAATATGCTCATCAATATAGGACATTAGCTCTTTTTCGCGAATTAATTCTTTGAAAGACGATCGATCAATAACGTATAGTTTATCATATACATAAAACTTTTCGAGCAATTTCCTATATTTTTCTTTATACAATTCCTGACAGGCTTGAAATCCTGCATTATACTCTTTTGTATTTTTCATACTTCCTCCTTTTTGTTTGCTATTTAAGAAATGCGCCATAGTTTTGCCTATCATCTATGATATATTCGATCTTTACACAATTCTCAGTTTCTATGACCTGAAAAACCAGTCAGAGATACAGGTTCACCGGTTTCTTTGCACAAATTTGAAATTTCAACATAGTTCTGCCGGATTGCTGCAGATGGTTTTATAATTGTTGGCATTGTAAAGCTCCCTTCATAGCGATATTATACTGTGAGGGAAATATAAATGCAATACAAATAAGAATTACTGCTGATATCCACGCTCTGGTCAACTATCCGTTAAACATGTATTTGTCGGATAGTTGGACTTGACTTAATATACTTCGGTTGCTATAATATATACATAAACATAAGGAAACTAAAATACTAAAGGATTAACAATATATGTACATCCGAATTTTGAGATATATTGAGAAACATTGGCGGCTATTGGTGCAGCCACGGGTACCATAGAACGTATTGGATATGCTCATGCCCATAAAGAAGTGCGATTGTATATGTGTGCAGCTCATGAGAACTTAAACAAGAGTATTATGAAGGCAAGATGGAATCTATTCAAGAAATTGTAAAATTACTCATGAGTTGAAATCGACGAGGTTACTATCTTGCGGAATCTGCAGGAAAGATTTCCTATTACATAGAAAGAAGCCAGAGAATTATTAAGTTAACCAGGATTGGAGGGTACGCCCCCCCTTTCTTATACTCATATGAGGTTTACATATGGAAAAGAAACAATCTTACCACGAGTCAAAAAATATTGATAATACAGTAAAGCTACGGGTGTTGATAAAGGACCTGCCCCCTTATGTAAAAGACTATTTTAGAGCCAAGGAAGCAACTACCAGTGTTAGAACTCGCATATCATACGCATATGACCTGCGGGTTTTCTTTCATTTCCTTCAGAAGCAAAATCCTTCCCTTGGTGATAAAGATGTCATTGCGATTACACTTTCTGACTTAAACAACATAACAAGTTCAGATATCGAAGAATATCAGGAATATTTAAAGTATTACCATGTAGATGGAGATATACACCAAAAAAATTCTGCAGCTGCAATTGCCCGTAAGATTTCTTCTCTTAGGAGCTTCCTGGATTATTACCACAAAAAACAGCAGCTTGACTCTAATCCTGCCCTATTGGTTGATATGCCTAAAATCCATGAGAAAGCAATCATTCATCTGGAGCCAGATGAAATAGCGATACTTTTAGATAGCATAGAGTCATATGGAGACACTTTGTCCGGGCATAAGAAGGCATATTATGAAAAAACAAAAACACGGGATCTTGCCATTGTTACTCTCCTGCTCGGCACCGGCATACGGGTCTCTGAATGTGTTGGGCTTGATTTGCATGACTTAAATTTCAATGATAACAGTCTGCGTGTTGTAAGGAAAGGCGGGAATGAGGAAATTTTGTTTTTTGGCCGTGAAGTCGAAATTGCTTTACGTAAATATATAACAGGAGCTCGGGCTGAAGTAAAGGCTTTGGCTGGCCATAAAGATGCACTCTTCTACTCTCTCCAAAAAAAGCGTCTGGGAATAGATGCAACCGAAGATTTAGTAAAAAAATATGCAATTGAATTTATACCTCAGAAAAAAATCACACCGCATAAACTTAGATCCAGTTATGGAACTGCGTTATATCATGAGACCGGCGATATATACCTTGTTGCAGATGTTCTTGGCCACAAGGATATAAATACTACACGAAAACACTATGCTTCCATGGATGAGCGCCGAAGAATGGCGGCTTCTGCAGTAAAATTGAGAGAAAGTTGATACTATTCGGAAATTTATCATTTAGCGCATTCTAGGCGCTCTGGTATATGTTCCTTTTTCAGGATCACTTCCAGTATTGCTGTTATTACATTATTATTATTTTGGGTATAATCAGACATAAATAATTCTCCATTATTTTATTAGGTATTTTGGACATTTTTTAGAGATGCCGGATTCAGCCCAGTCAATTTATGCATTGTTAAAAATAATTTAGTATAATCCGTACTTTATCTTGAGGCACTTAAAAGCGCAGGTTACAATACTTCCAGAATAAGGAAAGAGAATTTACTTAACGAAAGTGTTCTTCAATATATAAGGGATGGAAAACCAGTAGGAGCGATTGCATTGGATAAATTATGTGAATTGTTAAGTATGCAGACAGGAGATATTCTTGAACATAAAATCATACATGATAAATAGTGTAATTACTTATTGACAATACATGATTTATCATGCATTTTATTATTAGGTCAAGGAGATAAGACCTAACCACTGGCCACCGGAGAAAGAGGAGAAAGAATATGCTTGAGCAGATAAAATATATTAACGACAATGTTATTGGTTACTACAGAGTGCCAGAAACCTGGGATTATTATAATTTGTTGGAAAAACCGTTCCTCTATCTCAATGCAGAGCACGACGGTGATGTAATGTGGGATGATAAACCCGAAAATTTCATAAGCATACTCGCTTATAAAAAAGAGAGTATGTTGACAGAAAGATTACATGATAAGTCCGAAATTGAAATATTCGTCAGAACATACAAAATCCGTCTAAAAATTAATCCGGATGAGCTAGACAAACTGAAGGCCCACAGGGATTCACTGCATTATTATCTCATGGATAGAGAAATAATTGACTCGACTGAGGGAATTTATACAATTTCCCAGGTAATTGAGAAAATAAAAGAAACTGTCAGGATATAGAAATGGGAAGCCGGAGCTACCCAATCCGCAAAAAAACTATTATAACATAAAATGAAAAAGGAGTCACCGCCGGGATACCAACCTAAGTAATAAAGCCGAGTAACTACTATGGACATGTTGTCACTCTTGTTGTTTGATAGTATAATTAAATTACCAATAAAGGAGGTAGCAAAATGAAAAGAATCAAAAGTAGTGTTGTACTTATTGGACTATTATTTATGGTATTTTCAACACAAGTACTTGCGGAAAAGTCAATGGCTCAATCCCTACAATTATCCGGATACCGATGCCGTAACAGTACATGCTATGCTTATTTGGAAAAAAAGGGAAGCTTAAAGACCTGCGCAACCTGTAGTGCAGATTTGTATGCATACAAATGCAATTACTGCGGAATTTGGTATGCTATTTGTGATAATGGGCATTACGGTACTATTGATGGGCGATAAATATACATTGCTGGGAGGTGTGAAATACCACATCACATTATTAATCTTTAACTTCAGTATCCTATTGTTGGCAGCCTGTTCTCCCAAAGATGAACAGGCTGTCACTTATTGGTACCGACAGGAAAAAACAGAGATTGTTGCCAGTGAATCAACTTATAAAGACTTTTCAGGGGTATATGGAAGATTATACGATCAACATACGGACAGTATCGGTGATGTTTACTTCCTTTATTGTAACGAAGAACAGCAGGTACGAGAATATCATGTTATCCACTATAGTCAGAACAGCGGCAGGTATGAAGAGCTTCCAATGCATCCGGATAATACTCCTGCAATATGCTTTATCCGCTCTGCCCCTGGAGATACTGTAATACTATATGATACGTTAAAAGCTTATTTTTACCGGCCTGACAGTGATACGCCTTACGCAGAAGCACCGGCCTGGCCGAAGGGTGGCATCCTGTTTACAGATGACGGGGCAGTCATCTGCCAGACATACAGTAACTCACCTTATTATATATTTGATATGACTACCGGTGATAAAACAGGAACTTTTCTGGAAGCTGATTTTTTATTTGAAGCAGGGAAATACCAGCCGTTTCTGGATGGGGAATACGGACGGGAACTGTTGATGACCGGTGCCGGCATATATGAACATATGGATGGGACATGGGTACTCCAGGTGCCTGCGCAAAGAACAAGCTTAAGCAGTCCCGGCTTTTCAGCCGTTGAGATTGGAAATGATGAAGAAGGCATTTATATCTGCGATTCTGTATATCAATACCGCTTTTTCATGGAAGAAGTGGTGGAAGAAATCCCATCGGTCACCCTTAAAATAACTGCCTGGCAGGATAGATATACAATAAAAGCAGCCTTGGCGGAATACCAGATATCCCATCCTGAAGTCACCATTGAGTATGATTTCCTGTGTATGGAGGAACCAGGAAATGCACAGGAGATGAATACACTGATACAGGAGTTAAATGTGGAAATTACTTCAGCACAGGCTTCCGACATTTATATCCTGGACGACCAGCTATGGAATATCCATCAGAAAAATGGGTATCTGATGGATCTGACGGACATCCTGCAGCCCTATGCTGCTAAGGATGACTATTTTGGAAATGCCATGAAAGCATATGCTGCAGAAGATGGGATATTTGTAATCCCTTGGTTTTTTACAGCCCAGTTTGCCGTCTGTACACAGGAATTGGTTCCTTATGTGAATGATATACACTCCCTGGCAGCCTATCTTGAAGCCAATCCGGAAGAACCCGGACTGATTCCATATTATTATAGGAATCGTCCGAATATTTTTCTTGCCACGATGTATGATTTTTATATACAGGACCTGTCGGAGAATGGCATGATTACAAAAGAAAGTGTGGAATACTTCCTTGCATCAGCACGAATAATTTATGAACGACAGCAAGAGAATCCATCTGCCACCCTACCCGGCTATCCGCTGACATATTCCAGTATTGCAGAAGCTCCTTCCTTAGATACTTTATATCTTCTTATGGAGAAAAAGGAAGGGAATATCTCTCTGTCCCCATGTACGGCAATAGGAGTGAGTTATATCACTCAAGCTTTCCATCATCCGGGTTATACAGCCATACCGGTGGGCGGACTGAAATCAAAGTCCCTTTTGGGAATCCATACAGAAAGCAAAGAGAAAGAAAGCGCGGCCCAGTTGCTTGCATATCTGATAGAATATTTTGAGGAGTCTGGAAAAGGTGATCAAAGTATCAAAACATTTGGGTTCCTTCCCGGACTTCCTATCTATAAGGGATCATTACAGGATGCACTTTTACCCCCCAACAATTCACCAGAAGCGAAGCAGTGCTGGTATTTCTCTCTATCCGAGGGAGAATACCCTATTTATTACACAACACTGCAGGAGAGCCAAAAAATAACGAGCTTGCTGGATGAGTTTAAACAACCGGGTTCAACCGCAAATGCACTAAGTAATTATGAATATGCCATCTTTATAGAGAGAAGCCAGGGATACTTATCCGGGGAACGGAGTTTACAGGATGTTGCTGCGGATATTTATGACGGACTATCACTTTTATATGAAGAAGGAAAATAATACTATTAGGAGGAGATCATATTAATTGGTCAATTCCATTGGCCACCATAATCCCGTAGTGTCAAGATTTTCTCTGAAACGTCCAATTGTCACTATATTATTTCACTTGGAAATAATACCATCCAGGCAAGACATTTAGTAAAATCTCCAGTCCAGCTGAGTGCTTCTAAGTTTATGATCGCGAACGGTAATAACAAGTCTGCCACGAACGGAACTGCAGGCGGCATTACTGCAATCTTACTCTCTCCAAATGTTGCCCTCTCTAGTTTGATAAGTTCATTCCATACATATTTTTTGTCGTTTTCATCAGATGTGCCGCCTGTTGTCAAAATTGGTTTGGAACCCTTTTCTGTTTTGGCATATATTGTTCCAATATATGATTTTCCTTCTACAGTAAGTTTAAATGTAGTATTATCAAGTAATTCCACATCCTCCCCACTCATGGCCTTATTAATTATTCCTCGCATATACACATATATTTCTTTCGACACTTCATCGGAATAAGATTTTCTGGAATGTGCCGTATTCATTGTTAAGTGAGTAATGTATTTTTTCATATATTTCATTCCTTGTATTTTTTTCCTAAGCAAACGGTAAACTCTACCTCACAGCAAACCGCTTCTCCAAATTGTACCACGTTGACAAACAACAATCAACCGTAATATACACTTCGTCAAGTGGTTGAAGTTTTCTGAATAGCATTATTTTTCTGCAGAAGACAAGACTGGTTAATTGTATACGAACCCTTCGCTCCTTAAGCTTTTATTGCTTCCTTTGTTGCTTTCGCACGGTGGGGAGGTTAAGTAGCAACGGACGCTTTCATTTGCCATGTGTTGCATCATTTCATACAATCACCTTGTATAATCATGTTTATCGCTTCAACTTCCTATTATTCATTATAATCCTTAAATTGCCGCGTAGTCTCAAATATTCTCCGGTTATTAACCCATCTCTGCAATTGCCTAGTTACATGCTTACCTGGCAGGGAGTCTTTTTCATATACCATTATGTAAGGATGGTATCCTAATATCTTAAGCCTATATATTCGGTCTAAATCTTCCAAGTGGCTAGAATCATAATTAGTAAGGACGTATACTGCCATCTTCCGCTTATCCCATCCAGTAATTTTTTTAAATTCTCGGAATTTTGGTATAATAATATCTTTATCAGTATAATTATCCCATGCAAAATGCACTTGTTTTATTTTCATCTGCATGATCATTTCCGTCTTTTCCGGAGTTATTAGCCGGATATCCAACCCTTGTGAGAAGTTTATCCATGCTTTACTATCTATAAGCTGTTGGAATAACTCTTTCCAGTCAGGACAAGCAGTTATGTTAGGATCCAGAAGAACAATATTCCGCTGCTCTCTCCAAAACGTTGATAGATCAGCAACTTTTACACTACATCTACCTTCTTTTTCACCCACGATACAGAACGGGCATCCTCTGGGACATCCTCGGGTCAAGAAGCCATATGCTGTATCCTTGGTTTGATCAGGATACAGGCTATAGTCAGGATATAAATATTCTACTTCAGTCAGCAGTGGTTGTCCGCCGTCTGGATAATAGTACCCTGTACCACTTTTAATAACCTCGTCTGCTTCTATATAATACTGATAATCCGGTGAGAATGTGAATACCTTGCTCATATACACTTTATCCATATGACCTGAAAACAGCGGCTGATACCATTCCACACTATCCCCTTGTTGCTTGTGATACGCAGCTAATTTCATAAGAGGCAAATTAACAAAATTATGCCCGTCTACGTCTATAAGACCTATCTTCATTCATCCAGAAGCCCGGTATACCCTTACCCCGGCCGGAGGCGGCTCCCTTCATAATATTTTGTCATTTATAGTTTTGACTATCTATATAACCTAAAATGTGAAATTCAGGTACTCAATTATTTCAGCAATAAAAAAAACTATGAAAACACGGTTCTTACTGCTCATAATACATATATAGACAATATGATTTGCTTTCATTCGCCTTCATCAGGCTTGTTTAATAAAATGCTAATAGCATAAATAAGTAGATACCTTAAGTATATTTAATAATGAAATGAAAAGCAATACTTTCCTTTATTACTCTCTGTGTGATATTTCGGGAAGCGCATATGATTTTTTTGCATAATTAAGTTTTGTACGAAACAGAAAAAATTGCCCTTTTTCCATGAAATGAGCCATGTTTTTATAAGAACTGTACCCTCTGTCCCCGATAAAAACATCCCTGGTACCGGAAAGGCTTACATGACGGTCAACCATATCACAAAAAGCTCTGTATGTACTCATCTTTTTCGTGTACGGCCTGGATCAGGGCATCGGTATAGGTACGCCTGCTAAGGTCATAGAAAGAATTCAGATGCATGATGTAGAACCTTTTTGTCGAAAGTCCTTCCCCGACATAATACTTGGGGGCTGCAAAAGACGGTTTGCTGAAAAAAGTGAAGATGGAACCGTCTGCAGCATGGAACTTGTATCCGGATGTTATATACATGGAATCGACAGAAGAGTTGAACTCCCAAAAAACTTCTTTCAGGGCATCCGGTTTGAGTTTTTTACGCTGCTGGCTAAATGCAGAGGTGGTTAGCGTCTGGACATCCATATTAAAAATTCCAGAAGCTCATTTTTAGTAGAGGAAGAACCCATCGAAACCATAAAAGTGATAATTTTGTCAGCAGGGAGCTTTTACTACGGGTCAGATCCTTTTTTGGATTGACCGTAAACTGAGAAATGTTTGATGCAATGTTGTTGACAGCGGAAGAAAAAAGGGCTTTGATTATTTGATGAAGCATAAGTAAGTGTATCTCCTTGATATTGAAATATATTTCATAATTCAAGGGCCGCTCAGTTACCTACAAATAAAAATTCAGTAGGAAGAGCGGCCTCACGTTTTAGCAGGTTTGTCAACACCTATTCTTGATTTTCAATAAAAAAAATGGTTAGACCTCACTTTGGAGCATCTAACCATATAACGATACAAGTTAACTAAATGACATTGATTAAGTTACTGTCATAGTTTTTTATGTGCCTTCTCCACGACAAAGCATCTTTTTTTTTTCAAGCAGATGTGAGTCTTTTTGCTATTCTGTTTTTTTCGGAGATACTTTTTTAGTGTCTGCTATTTGATTTTTGTATTCATTTATAAGAGCTCTTGCAGCTTCTGTGAATTTGAAATTGTACTTATTTGCAAATTCTTCCACTTCTTCATGATGTGAAACATCAACTATAACGCTCGGACGATCCCATTTTGATGTCGGAATCTTTCTGGAATTATTATAAATTTCTTCTGATTCTCCTCTGGGCCAGTTGAGAACTAATTCTGATATGTCTTTTTTTCTGTATATCCATCGCTTACATTCTGATTCAAATTCCGCAGTAACAGCTTTATTCCTAATCTCTCCATCATAAATGCAAACCGAAAACCCTTCCTTCAGCAATCTATTTCCAAGTTCAGCAGCTCGATCTGCAAATACTCCGGTTGTTTCTTTTAGTTCTCTTTGCCATACTCCATCCCATGTGTACCCAAGAGACTTTACAATACTCATAAAAGTCTCGTTTTTTTCATATTTTGCCTTTATGATACTGTCATCTCCAATGATTTCAACGATTCCAGTATGCATAATTTCTTCTGGAGAAATAGTTGACTCAAACTTAATATCTTTGATTCTCACATTGTTTTCTTCTTGTTTTTTAAAATCCTTATACTCATTCAAGATATCTGAAATTATTTTTTTTTCAGAATAATCTCTCATATTTATAAACCATGAAGAATTTGTTTTTTCATTAATCAAAAATAATTGAATATCTGTAAAAAGGCTTGCATCTTTCATATTATTAGCTTTTTTTGAATGTTCTATCATATCATTGATTTTATCAATCAATTTTATCCTGAGTGTATTTGCCCAGGGAATTTGATTTTTTGTTCCGTTCAATTCTGGTAATTCATATTTTTTCGCTTTTTCTGCGGCTTCTGCATTTTCTTTTTCAATCTTTTCAAGTCTATTTTTTTCGTAACACTCCGGACATAATCCGGAAAATCTCTTTTCTCTTATCCAATCCCTGTTTTTTGTAGGGCCGACTATATTTGTCCTGCCCTCATGCCCGCAACTATAAGTTCCATCATACCATGCCATTTCAATTTTCTCCTTCCTATCAATAAAAATTTATAAGTGCAATATTTTAATAAACCATTTACATAGTTCGTCAATAAACCTCTGCATATACATAATTTTTTTTTTCAATATTTTCACGGATAACTAAAAGGATAGGTTTTGCCTATCCTTTAATAAATATAAAAAAATTTTCAATCTGCAACAGCCAAGAAATTGGTTGTCATCGTATAGTACCATCCTGCTATATCAAAAATAAAAATATAAAATAACTTTAAAATAATGATAGACGTAATTGAACTTAAGTTACTCAATAAGGTAATGCCGTTCTTTCGATTATCCTTTGCTCTGAATCAAATCCTTTACTTCCTCTATGGACATTCCTGTTTTCGCTATCATTTCATTTAATTCGGACAGCTGATGTTTCTTTCGCTGTGCTTCTAAATCTTTTTTTTTCTTTTTTAGGTCCTTCATAGTACGTTCTGTTTCCTCAAGTTGACTTATTAATAAATCATATTGCTCATCCAATGTATATTTTTTTCTTCCTCGTGGCATGGTATGTACACCTCCTTGTTTTTTTGCAATTGTAGAGTATCATATGAACAAACACATGTAAAGAAATATAATATAAAATATATAATCTAAAATATTATATAAAATTTATAATCTGATAATAAACTCCTATAAATTTATCGTTCTTCTGCCCGACTTCGTAAATCATCTCGGATACCTCCATTTAATTTATTAAGAACTTGATTGATTCCATGGCTCCAAGTTCATCGTTAATAGATTGGCCATATTTTATCGTTTCATTTATAATTTTATTTACTATTTCATCTGATCGTATTGTACTTTTAGGTTTTACATTGACTCCACAGACGCTTCTGTTTATAACAGTGACATCTATTATACAATATAAGTATATTGCTTTTATGGAATCATCATTGATTACATAGTAAAGAAAATAAGGATATTTATCAAACAAAATTTTCATGAATGAGTTTACTTCACCTATTTCATATATTTCTCGGTTATCTCTGTCATATCCGCTAATATGTAATTTAATCTTTCCGGTTGCAGATTTCTTGCATTTATTTAAAAGAGTAAAAAGCTGATTTATCCTCTCAAAATCTCTTTTAACAATCTCCGACTTTGTTATTTCGTATAAAATAATACTATCAGGATTTACCAGCATATCCGCGGTTAATATTTGCGTATAATTCATTTGATTTTTCCTCATCTACAAGTACTTTTTAACCTCTATTGTGTAAGTGATTTTATTATAAACTACTTCTCTTTGTAAGAAAAGTAGTTTATTATATAATCTGAAAAAAATCCTGGAATTAAGTATTTCCGGAATTCTTATATATTTTCCTATTTTTATGTCAATACATCCTGAGAACTAATAATTGCTTCCACTTTCTCTGTAGTAATTTCTGCTATTTTGGCGATATCCTCTATTGGAACCCCATTCTGGTACATTCTCATGACCAGTTCTTTTTTTTCTTGTTCCCTACCTTCTTCTACACCTTCCCCAAACACGCTTTCACCTAAACCGGTCATATTTTACCTCCCGAAGATTGTTTATATACATGCAATAAAGTAAGGCCCTCGGAACTTCTTAATACTGGGATCATTATATGTTTCTCGGCTTATTATGCTAGTATTTCTTGAGCACTTATTATTCCTTCTACCTTTTCTGCAGTAATTTCCGCAATATTAGCAATATCCTTTATTGGGATACCATTCTGGTACATGCTCATGACCATTTCTTCTTTTCCTTGTTTAATGCCCTGTTCAATGCCTTCTTCTACACCTTCCCAAAATACGCTTTCACCTAAACCGGTCATATTTTACCTCCCGCAGATTGTTTATATTCAAACAATAAAGCAAGGATCCCGGAAATTCTTAATGCCGGGATCCTTATATGCTTCTCGGATTATTATACCAGTACTTCTTGAGAATTTATGATTTCTTCAACCTTTTCATCTGTTATTCTTGCTATTTTTGCAATATCCTTTATTGGAATTCCATTTTGATGCATGCTCATGACCATTTCTTCTTTTTCTTTTTCCCTGCCTTGTTCAATGCCTTGTTCAATGCCTCGTTCCTTTCCTTCCTCTACACCTTCCCAAAATACGCTTTCACCCAAACCTGACATATTTTTCACCTCCTGTGTCAACGTTTTACTAAAATCAACATAATCCTTTAATATTTCATAAGACCTCTCTATCCTTGGGTAAAACAGCGCGTTTAGGATCCTGAAAATGTCCCCAACACTGTCTTCCTTTGGATTTCCTAGCCTTATTATCACCATGGTCATCAGGTCATGATCTTCCTTTCTTAACACCATCTCCTGACTGTTACATGTGTTGGACAGTTCGAAAATCGACATGGTGTTTTGTATTTCCTTCGGCACCCGATTACGGCATATAAAAATGTTATAGGATTTTTCTAATTCGTCATAATTGGTATCCGCTGTCGGTGCCACTATCTGTGAGCTTATCATCCGGGATAAGTAATAAATCCCTCTTTTTTCTATCGGGTACCCTGGTCGGTAGTCATTCTGGGTCTCTATGTCGATATGCAGGTAACAGGTTACTTCCCCATTGGATAATTTGGGGTTTACCGCCTTGAATAGTACATCGAAACGTGACATCATTTCTTCCAGAATGGCAAACTCGGCATTTACGCCAGCAATCCGGTTGCGGTTGGAGTTGGTCCTGCCTGGGGCAACCTCCGTTGTCTTACAGATGCTTTCACCTTCTATGCAGTCGGCAATCTCCTGAAAAGACATATCTGCATATTCGCTGACAGTATATTTTAGGATGATGGCCAGGAACTCCTTATTTGCCAGTATTTCCTTGCTTGCTTCATCCAGGTGGGGAGCTTTTTCCGTTACCTGTAAGGAGCTTGCTGCCGCTGTGCTTCCTATTATTTTATCCATATTTTTTCCTTTCCTTACAAATAAACAAAAACTTCCATAAAAATCTTATAATCTTCTTTGCATACTGATTATACCATATTTGGTGATACTTTCAAAGCAGATTTAATTTAACGAAAGCTTTTACCGTTTTAACCTTGTTCCCTGCCAACGGCTCTGCCAGAGTCGGTAAATACTTACTCTGGCAGGCAACCGGCGAACCAAACATGTCATTGGTTAGCCATGCAGGCTTACTTTCTCATTAGATATTAGAATCCTTTCCTGTTTCCATTTATTTACTCTGGTATCTATCTTTTGCCAGAGACAGTAAATGTCTTTTCCTGTCGTAGTAATACACTTCATCAGAAAGAATTTCTACTGCTTCTACAATGTGCCTGTTTATATCTTTTACAATATCCTGTAATTTGTCGGCGCTCAGCTCCGCGTCAGCAGTATCTTTCTGTAGAAGGATTTCATGGATACTGCTTGGCAGGATAAAAAGATTAGCACATGCATTATCTGCAAGCCGCTGCAGGACTTCAGGATAAAACATTACAGCCGCTCCATGAAATCTTTTTGCATTGCTTAGTACATACAACATGGGTGACTCTATTTTGAAATCTTCAAGTCCTGCATGTCCTGGCTGCTCTTCTCTTTTTATGCCTCCATACATTTCTTCCAAAATTTCTGTCATGGATTCTATCTTTGCCGGAAAAATCCGCATTGTATTTTTCAGAGCTGTTTGAAATAAATCCTCATCAGTTATGCCCCAATGGGCCAAACAGTAATTATTAACGCAAATCATTGCGTCCAGATTATCCTGTGTATTCACGTATACCTTATAAATTGCTGATAAATCCGTATTTTCCAAGTTTTTGTGAGGTATATTTGGCAGTAAAGATATATTTTTATCTCTGTTCACTACCTGTAATACTATTTTTTTCTTTACATTTTTATAATCTATAATCCACTGTCCGATACCTACAAAATCGTTTCTCCTGCATATTAAGTATCTCTTTGCAATTGTACGCAGTATGCTATCAATGTTGGTTCCACATTCATACATATGGTAGAAACTTTCCATATATATTTTGGGGGACACTCCTTCTGCAATCTGACTGATTGTCAGTGCCATCCAAATCACATCATTGTTTTGTTGTGACTTAGTAATAGATGTATTTGCATACCTTGCCTCTTCTGGTAGAAAATCCGTGATATGACCCTTTACATACTCCAAGAACTCTGTATAATTCATCCTTAATCCTTGTAACCAGTTTTTCGGATCGGAGGTTGTTCTTTTCAATGATATCAGTACATAATATCAATATGCATTGAATAATCCAAAGAAATACAATGCTTATCCCCTGGTTACTTTCTCCTTTTCTAATATTTTGTTCCCCCGGAATCTGTTTTTTATTCAATTAAAAAGATTTACTACCATGGCAATAAATCTTTTTAAGAACCATTTTATTATTTTATTTGCTAAATAATTGGTTCCACCTCCTTTACTTCAGATTTGTTTCATAACCTTTTAGGCATAAAATCCTGTCTGTACTACCTTTTTAATTATTACGGCAATCATAAGCGCCGCCTCCTTTCCGCATTTTTTAATATAAAAAAACCTGCAGAAAGTAATTTTTCACTTTCTGCAAGTTCTTTCATATCCTTAAATAGCAGTTACTTTTGCTCCCGCCTAATCATGTATATAATATATATTATGATATGATTATATTATAATGTAAAAAAGAGTGTCAACTCCGTATATTGAAAAATCTCATACGTAAACCAATCCCATCCCTCTGGATGTACCCTGCTACTGTATATCCTTCCAGTTTATTATTTGGAATAGACTCCATCTCAACCCCATAACCGCCAGTCTATCTGACCAGCTGATTAAGAAGGACATTTAATTTCTGAAAAGCCGGAATGTCGCTTAGGGAATCTTTCCAGCGGTCAATCGTTTCCAATAGATCATGCATTTTGACCTGCTCAGCCGAAGAGCCTGGCAAAGTCCTCAGAAAAAAATGAGTCCCCCGGCATCCCATTATTATTAGCAGGAGGTGTTACAGTTTCTTCCTTGCTCTCCATCGCACTGTTTCCATCTCCTGCAAGTTGAGTATTAAACTGGTCAAAAGGGATGCCGTTCTCCCACCCGTCCGGCACGGATTCTTCAAATGGGCAGTTTTTATTGGATACATCCCCCGTACCATTCCCTTGTAACCGGTAGTTCTCCATAATGATAACATCACTCCCAGGCATTGTCTTCCTCTTCTCACCCGATCCACTGACAGTGCTCTCCTTTTCGCAGGACTGTGACGGCTCTGCTTCAATACCCATGGGAGATGAGCCGTCCTTTAAGTCCTCCACTGCAGATATACGCTGTTGCATATCCTGCATATCCTTCTCCAACCTGCTTACCCTGCTTACTTCATAGATTGCCGTTAACAATGATGTCTTAAGAGAGTATTCCTGGTTCGCATTCCCGTAAGCATCCTTAATGGATTCCATTATATGAAATATTTTATCAGTATTCATTGTGTAGGCCAGATGCATTAATGCTTTTCTTCTCTCTTTGTCGCCCAGTAATAAGTTTTCCTCGCCGGACATCTGGAAAAAGGCAATATCCATAAGCATCTGGGTTGTTTCCTCAATCAGATGGGATAATGATTTTCCTGCCTTAACAACCTCAGTTATGACTGAGATGGCGATATTGGAATTACCATCTGAAACAGACTGGATGAGCTGATATATCAATTCAAAATCAGTCAGTCCAAGAACCTCCTGAACCATGACCGCCGTTACCTTTTCACCGCAGTATAGGAACTGCTCATAAATACTCTCCGCATCCCTCATACTGCCTTTGGCTGCTTTGGCCACAATCTGCAGGGCATCCTCTTCCGCTTCACATTTATATTGTGCATTGATCTCTTTAAGCTTTTCCACGATAACTGACGGTTCAATGCTTTTAAATACGAACCGCCTGCACCTGCTTAATATGGTAGCCGGTATTTTGTGCAGCTCAGTGGAACACAAAATAAATATTACATTTTCCGGCGGCTCTTCCAGAACCTTCAATAATGCATTGAATGCAGAAATTGACAGCATATGTACTTCATCGACGATGAATACCCTGTATTTATGTACAACCTTATATTGTACTTTTTCTAATAAATTACGGATGTCATCAACGGAATTATTACTGGCAGCGTCCAGCTCATAAACATCAAGCGAAGACGAACTGTTGATCTCCCTGCATGACTGACACAGGTTACAGCATTCGCCATCCGTGGGATTCTCACAATTTATTGTTTTTGAGAATATTCTCGCAACCGACGTTTTCCCGGTTCCTCTTGTTCCAATAAATAACATTCCGTTTGGATATCTTCCAGTACAGAAGCAATCCAGCAATAACTTCTTTATGACCTCTTGTCCGCGTACATCCTTTAATGATAACGGACGCACTTCATTGTATAAGCTCATTCGCATATCCTCCTACCGTGTTCTATGCAGAAAACTATTAGCAGAAAAAAATGTTCTTTTGTATAGGTGTTTTTTTCACATTCGTTTTCCTCTTGTATGATCCTCTCCAGGATACTCTTTTGCATATTTACACTTTCATAATCTTCACTCTTACACCCTGCCTGTAGTAATTTCATAAAGTGTGCTTCTAAAATGGCAATAATCGCTTTTATCAAAATAGAATTAGTGGTAACTGCCAGTTTATCCTTCTCTTTTTTCAGATGAAAAATATGCAAAAGATCAACATATTCCCCATCTTTCAATTTTTTTTCCATCTCCTGAAGCAGAGGGATGTGCTCAAGCAACTTCTCCGCCATAGCATAACTTCCCTTGCCGGCCTTATACAGCAAAAGGATATCCGACTCGGAGACGGCAAAGGATGTATTTCCTGCCATATGCTTTCGGAATTCATCAATCCCTTCCGCCTTGTATCTTATTACTTGCATCCTGGATAAAATCGTATCCAGGACGTTTTCTGAATACGATATTGCAATGACCTGGGCATTATTGTTTTCCTCCAGTAACTTAAGCAATTTATTTTGAGCGATAACTGTCATATAGTTTATGCCATCAATAACAATAATGGTTCGGCTTGCTATTGCCGGCTTATAATTCGCCTTCTCTATAATCTGCGCTGCTTCTTCCACACCCATTGTTTTTTTTCCCTCTTTTTTTGACATCAGCATAAAATCAGGATGTAACTCCAGATTCTCACACGCAAGAAGCTTTCTGGCCAAACGGAATGCATCCCCAAGCATCGGAATGCCCGGATTACCCATTAAAAGCAAACCCATATGAGTGCCTGTGCTATACATCGTCAAATCCATATTACGCCCCTCCTTCTAACATCAAGTTGCTGCGAAACTTCGCACTGTAGATAAATACCTTGTTATCCTCTGTGCTACAGTTTGCCAGTTCCCAGTCTATTGCATCACATTTTGCATAAAGCGACAGTATGCCGCGTAATATTGCACCATTCTTGCTGACTGCCTTTGTACCGGCTTTTCCTGATACTGCAACATTGAGTATATTCAGAAGGTTGGCAATCTCCTGCTCTGTTATCCGGATATTGTTTTTCCAGATTATTTCCTCAATCGAGGACTGCAGGGATGAAAAATAACCCGTTGCAATTCCTATTGGGCTTTTTTGGAAAGCATCTTCCGGATCATAATACTTAATAAGTCCGTATGTATGTAGCAGGGATGCGGTAATCAGCACGTCCCATTCCGGCGGTTTCGTGGTTACTCCATTCCCCCGCCCAACATAAGAAGCCATGCTTGAGACAACCATCCTAGTCACGGTATCAGTAGCTGCCAATGCACCACCCACATAGATACCATAATAGTCATGGGTAGCAGGTGATGTCCCGAGCCATTTAAGCACTTCATCTGTTAATGCGGTATCCAGAAGAAGGCGATAACCGGCATGATTTACATGTGCTTTCAATTCAATTATGTCAGACATGTAATATTTCTTTTTTTCATGTGTCAGTCCGTCAAAAATATCAATGGAGAGATAATCCCCCGGCTGCGCCGGTACAACGGACTTTACCTTGATGTATGGTGTTCTTTTTTCATTTAATATAACCCCGCTTACCTTTATTATTTTATCAACGTAATCAGACAGCCTGTCTGTCTCCTGAAACGGAATGGATGCCTTTATTTCACCGGTCTTATCAGATAAAATTAATTCGGCCCGGCCATCCTTTACCGGCCAGGCTTTCTTCACGCAGAAAGCCTGGTCCAGAATTTCTTCTCCTATTACTATGGTATTTGCATATTTTGTTTTCATAAGTCCCTCCTTGTTATCTGAAGACATTATTTTCACCCATTAAATTCGGGAACGGTATAATACACCCGTTCCCCATTAAAATCACTCCTCGGATTCATTCTCCCTAGTCTCTTCTTCCTTTTGTTTATTGATGACGGGAAGCGCATATACATGATGAGATACGTCATTTCCCTCCAGATCTCCGTTACGGAAGCAAATGGGATTGTGCGCAATATTCTGCATTGCACATATGATCAGATTGCCGTTATCTATGTTACCCAGAATGTTCCGCAGATTATCGCATGCTACGGAAACAGAAACCTGTATCTTTTTTCCTCCACGTTCATCAATATTTGTCTTTGTGACCAGCTCGCCTTTACTGCAGGTTAGCTTATCCTTTACTTCTATTCTAATGGGCTCCTGCTCTTTGCTTATATTAAGCAGGGCAACAGATTTTTGCAATGCCTCACAGTCAACACGCATTTTAACATCCCAATTATTGTTACCCCATCCTGCGACAACAGTGGAATAAATAGGGGATACCGTACCAGCTAAAGAAAATGTAGCCAGAACGTTTCCGGCCAAAATATGTATATTGTTTGCTGTAACACAAATCGCTACTTTTTCGGTATTTACCACTATAGAGCGGATGATCACCATTGCAGAATATGGGATTGAAAAGAGATATTGCTTTTCGTTATATCCTTCATCTCTTGCGATTGCCTGTAATTCAGACGGATCATCAGGATTCCTTATTTTTTTGATTTTGTTCTCCAATAATTTTTTAGATTCTATGGAAAGTGTATTCATCTTCAGCTTCAGGAACAGGCTTGCCAAATTGTTGGTCATAAACCTGCATTCCACCGGTATCCATGCCTGCGATATCGCCCTCGTGTTGGATGAATATGCATACAGCATATCCTGCTCCTCCCGGCTCATGCAGAACGAGACTCTGTCTGTAATAAACCTGATATCTTCTTTACTAGAAGCCAGGAATCCGCCGCGTTTTAGAAACTTTAAAAACTTATTTCCATCTATCATGATGTTTACAAGGTTTTCAGATTTATCATCTGGTAATTCCGGCTCTACCTCTGAATCCTGTATTGTCGGCAACGGAACTTTTGCATCAGATCCAGCCGATAATATGATAGCAGGTTTTTTCTCCGCTATCTCCAGACTGATATCCCGCTCATAGTTTATAAGACTTGACATATAGATGCAAAATTGCTCCGCGCTCACATTAAACGTGGCATATAATGCTCCTGCCTCTTTCACGATCATATCATAATCACGTGGCTTCTTTACTTTAAAACCTATTTTCGCCATACTGTTTCCTTTGACGATTGTTGCCACGCAATCCATATTGACTTCATCGGTTCTTACACCAAGCACAAATCTTACCTTGTTCCGGTTTGTGCAGAATCCGTTTAAGTGGGTGCTTAAGTTTTTACAGACTTCATTCGATATTTTCAATGTTTTCATATCATATTCGCACAGTACTACTGTGCTACTAACCTCCTTCGTTTGTCATATGGCTTCGAATAAATAGTCAAATACAGTTACCTGCTCTGACATATATTCAACCTTCTTGCTATCAGCTTTATTTTTTGCTTTTTTATTTCTTTCTTCTTCTGCTACTTTTTCGTTCTTAAAACCTGTGTCTGCATCAGCTTGCAGAAAGCTTTGAAAAAAGGATTCACCAAAGTCAAAGAATGTCTCTGTAGGAGCAGCTATAATCTGTGATACTTTTTCCTCTTCCTTCCGGCACTCACCGGCGCTCTTATAAGCTATATTTTCTGGCTGTAAATTAAAATTCATGAACCATCTCTGTGCTGGATTTTCATCAAATGAGAAAATCGAGCTGTCAAATGGTGCATAACCGGCAACCTCTTTAGATGTGCCCATAAGTTCATAGTATGTCTTTGGCTGTATGTATTCGCCGTATATATCCTCTCCTTCTTTATTATTATGATAATTAATGACATCAAACATATTTTCCAGGGACTTCCGGTCAGACATATCGTTCCTGGCCAGTGATGCTGCCAACTGTGTCCGGGTATCTACCCCCTTGGCCATCGCAGACAATCCCTCCGTACTGAATTTTCCTTGAATCGCTGCGGTTGCCACCTGCTTTGCCGCCATTATTTCAAGCGCAGCAGTCTGCAGTGTGCCTTCATAGGCCAGATAGTAATTTCTGCATTCCACAGTCTGAATCAGCCGATACGCCCGACGGCTTGCTTGCCAGATGACGGGAAGTTCATAGGACATCTGGTAAAAAATCAGTGTGGGATAATTATAATTTTTCCCCTTATAGGTAAAGCAAAAGTCCAAGCCGGTTTCCACACATTTGGGGTTGCTTATAAATACTTTAATTCCCTCCGCCGCTTTCTTATGCATCCACTGTTCTCGTTTTGAGGCACTGGGGGAACGGGGATGGATAATTTCCACGCGTCCTTTCAGATTACAATGCTTTTCAATAATCCTCTGCAGCCGGTATGTGATATTGGTTTCACTTGATCCGGTGTAGCTGGCAAAAACAAAGCAGTTTCTTCCTTCCTCTAACTCCTTATTTACGATCTCCACCAGCTTTTCTTCTTTGGGCAGCAAATTATCTAAAGTTTCATATTCTTCAAAATTTGACACAGCCGCTACCAGGACGTCTTCTAAAAGGGAGGACTTAATATCAAGCCTTCCATATGGTTTGTCAGGATATGACAGGCCAAACTGCAGGATATTTGACAGCATCCGCTTGCCTTCTGGCGAAAATATGGATTCCCGCAATACATCCATTGTTTTATTGTATGCCCCAAGGATCTTATCAGGAAGACGCACTGTCACTACCTGCTCCTTCAGTGGTGGAAGATGCCTGCTTAGATCTGCAATATCAAGAAACACACATCTGTCCAGCAAAAAGTCAGCAAACAGAAGAGGCGAAATACCAGGCTTGACCCTCGGTGCCTGTATCTGTTTGCCCCTGGAATTTGAGTTATAGCACTCATCTTCATTACTCCTGGCTGCTTCAAAGACAGATTCTATACACCCATAATCTCGGCAGAACTTCATATAACCCTCCGGTGACCAGGTGTAGCCTTTTTCAAGCATCCTTTTCGGTTCTAGCATAAAGAGTAAATAAAAGAACGATGCCGCAGAACCGTTGCTGATAGTCCCTGTTAGCCCGATTGAAAATCGGCTCACCTTGATCAGGGAATGTGCGGCATTTGCCTGTGCGGTACCGGCCCCCTCGTACTTATGTAATTCATCCAGCACGCAAAATTCAAAAAAGCCATTTAAGTATTTCTTGATATAATGTGAGGGAGATACCTTTCGCGGACCATATTCCTGCGCACACTTCTCTAGTCCTGATGTTGTAATACATTGTCCATAGTATGAATCTTCATACTCTTTTAGGACAAAAGACGACACCTTGCTTTTCCTGCTGAAATTTTTATCATGCGTCACCTTATACCATCTGGATGGTTTTGGTGCTTTGCCGTACATAACCAGAGGCTTTGAATTCGCTCCCCACAATGGAGTATTGCAATGATAGCAGGTAGAATTTGTGCTTTTATGAGATGCAAAATCTGAGGGCATTAATGTTACCCGGCTAGCATCGTCATTCTCCAGCGGTAAACCTGATGAATAATTTCTGGACTTAAGAAGTATTTCATCACAGCATGGACAGGTGAGTCCTTGTAATCTCCCGTATTCCGTTATTTTCATATTTTTGAAGTTCCGTCCATGGCAGTTAGGGCATTCTCCGTCCTTTCCGTATCCTTGTCTGTAATATGTTTTGTTGTACTCTTCCAGGCAATCCTGGCAGACAGGTAGTGAGGGAAACCTCCACCGTACTTTTGTTGGGATTGGGGATATCTGGGTTCCTAATTTACAAAACTCCTTGCTTATGACAAAAAACTCCCTTCCCTCTGCTTTCCTTCCTTTCTGCCTAAGAGATATCAACTGTGCAAAATCAGTAATCATGGTTACTTTGGCAAACGGTATTTCCTCCTCTATTTCCTTAACCCATTTTTCACAAATATGTCCAGGGCATATAATTATCGCCCTATAGTTGATAATTCCTTCCATATAGGCATCCGTAAGCTGCTTCTTGGGATTTTCCTTTAAATACTTCTCTACAAAGTATGCTTCAATCACCGAAGCTGCCTGGATTGATTTTCCAACACCCATGCACTCGTTGAGGATTCCATATTTCACACCTTGTTTCTTTAGTGCTATTATACCGTTAACGCATGCGCTTTGCTGTGGGTAAAGCCGCTTATGTTTTAAAGCCAATGCATCTACCGTGCCTTTTAGCGGCATTAATGGTTCTATTCCTTTCTCCAGGTTAGCAACCAGGGATGCTCCATAATTTGATATATAATCACTAAAACTCTGAAATTCCAGTGGCTTCATGGGTTTTTCGGTAATACATATTTTCTTTTCCCTAAGGCCTTTGGATACGATTTCATTAAAAGCTGCTTCAGTCAAATCCGAAAACTCATATACCTTAATTTCCGCTAAAGAGACTTCTTTCCCTTTTAGCATAAGAATAATATTTTCCTGTCGATTGGCAGTCATCCTCTGTACCCTTGGCTCTTTCAGATAACCCTGCCCGATGGTCTGCTCATACAGGTATGCCGTCCACTCTCTTTTAAGGGGTAGCTTAAAATTCGCCATGAAATAGTTGTAGATATCTGTTTCCAATTCCTCCGCAGTCGTCATGAGATACTGCTTGTTCAGGTCATTATTGATCATGAGGGTATATATGAACTGGTCATACCCCATTTTTACTGGTGAAAACAAGCCGGTCCATTTACTTCTGCTTTCCGTGTGGTAATTCATAAACCCCCATTTCAGTTTATTCCTACCGATACTACCTGCAAAAGCCCTTGCTTTAGTTTTTGATCTTGTAAACAACCCACAGGCAAGGACTATGTAATCAGCTGCTATCATAAAATGACCATATGCCTCATTTCCATTCATAAATACATCTATGCTCATATATACTCCTTTTAATTCATTTTACTGATGTCTCCATTATTTTCAATGATTGTCATCTGAATTTTTGTACTAGATGTTACCCGTACCGTACCATCATCCAGAAAAAATTCCTCCTCTAATATTTCTGCAGTTCCTCTCTGCAGATGAAGATCTCCTTTTTCCTCTGACCCGGTAAGTCCCTGTCCGCCTCCACTTGTCGCAAGTAAATATAAAGAATCCTTTTTCAGCGGTATGGGCGGCCTTCCGAGTGACCCGATCTGAAACGTAACTGCAGATGCCACAGTGTTAAAAGCTTTCTTTAGTTCCAGACTTAACCCTCTTTCTTCCAATATTTCGTAAGCTTTCTCCGAATTGAATATTATTGATGTGAACCTCGTTATTTCTGAGGCCTCAGAAGGCGGGACTGAAATGGATGCATTACCGTCTACCGGCAGTTCCTGTATTTTCTCAATTTCCATTTTGCTTTGATACAGTTTAACCTGGTCATTGATAATACCTTCTTTTACTTTTTTTCTGCCGATAATGGCAATTTGATGCCTCTTGGCAAACTCCTTTGGTCTGAACTTATATATGGCTTCTGTATGGAAATTCTGTAACCAGGTGCGTAAATAGCTATGTTCCATAAACACGCTATGGGATACGATCCAGACCAGAATACCATCCTTCTTCATAAGTGGTATGACCTTTTCCAGAAACAATTTTTCCATTCGCACAGGCATTTCTTCCATATCCTCCCTTATATATGGCGGATTGCCAAAGCAAAAGGAAAAGCAGTTCTTACTGATGCTTACACCATCCGTAAAATCTGCCCTTAAAACTTCCCTGATATACTCATTTTCCCCTGTCCGTCTTGCAACCGTATCATTTAGTTCCACCCCAAAGATTTGGATATTGGGGTTGGATTGTGCGCCGGTAACAGTAATAACCGCACTGCCATCCCCTATAGACGGCTCTAAAACACAGACCTGTTGATCTTCCGGAAACCGCAATAAACTGTGTATATCCCGGCAGTGATCCAAATCTGTATAATATGCTCCCATTTTTGCTTCATTGTCCCTTGTCCGACTGAATGAAGCCTGTTGCTTAATTGCCACAACATTTCCTCCTTTTCTTTTACATTATGAGCATAAAAAAAGCACATACATAATGCATGTGCCGGTTTTTTATACTGTTTTCAACTCCTTAATAGCTACGCGCCTTCATCAAGCCTGTTTATCCAATAAATTGCGTATATATATTAAATAGATACCTTAAGTATACGGACTTATGAAATGAAATGCAATGTTATATTGCAAAGAGTGTAGATTTACTTTTGGGACGAAAAGTAAAGTAATATCTGCAAAATCCATTTTTACAGTATTTACGTTCATGAAACGCTCATTTAAGACATGTAATCTCATTTCTCCATTAATATGATAAATCGTATTTACAAAAAGATATTCAGATAAAATGCACTCAGATAAAAGGATAGCAGCAAATATATCAATGAATATGCTGAACGCCGCCTATGATAGCAATAAACTAATCAAGGTTATCGCCAATGGATGCTATATAAACTTGCTTTATGAATACATGTAAGGAAATCATTTCAGAAAAGTATTACGTAGAGAAAAATAAATGATTAACATATTAAATAGATTTGTTTTTCCTGACCAATGATACGAACTCACTGTTAGTTCTGGTCCGTGAAAACATTTGCAGAATACGGTCAGCTGCCTCATCCGCCTTCATGCCATTTAACGCCTTGCGCATTACATTAATTGCTTCTAATTCATTCGCGGTAAGTAACAGATCCTCTCTTCTGGTACCTGACTTCCTCAGATCGATTGCCGGGAAAATACGTTTCTCTGATAATTTTCTATCCAGAACCATTTCCATATTGCCGGTACCCTTGAATTCTTCATAAATCACATCGTCCATCTTACTTCCGGTTTCAACAAGGGCTGTTGCAAGGATTGTCAGGCTGCCGCCTTCTCTCATATTACGTGCTGCACCAAAAAATCTCTTTGGTATATGCATAGCAGAAGGGTCAAGACCGCCGGAAAGTGTACGTCCGCTGGGGGGTACTACCTGGTTATAGGCTCTTGTTAGACGAGTGATACTGTCTAATAGTATAACTACATCCTTTTTATGTTCAACCAAACGCTTGGCGCGTTCAATTGCCATCTCAGTAACTCTCTTGTGATGCTCAGGCAATTCGTCAAAGGTGGAATAAATCACTTCCACATTATTTCCGGTAATAGCTTCCCTGATATCTGTTACCTCTTCAGGACGTTCGTCGATTAGGATGATTAGCATATGTATATGGGGACTGGTATGGAGGATTGACTTGGCAACTTCCTTCAACAATGTGGTCTTACCTGCTTTGGGAGGTGATACAATCATACCGCGCTGTCCCTTTCCTACAGGGCTTACCAGGTCCATAACCCGCATGGCTACACTGCATCCCGGCGATTCCAGACGGATGCGCTCATTGGGAAAAATAGGTGTCATGACTTCAAAAGCACTACGTTTTGAAGCTTCTTCCACGGTATATTCATTTATAGAGCGGATATTCAGCAGCGGACTGAACTTCTCCTGCTGGGTCTTCACTTTCTTTTTTCCTCTTAAGAAATCTCCTGTCTTGAGACCAAACCGCCGAATATGATAGGATGAAACGTATACATCATTATCACCAGGAAGGTAATTCTCACTGCGGATAAATCCATAACCGTCAGACATAACTTCCAATATTCCCGAAGCATCTTCCCCACTGTTCAGTTCTTTAGGATCCTGATTATCGTCACAAGCGTCTGTTCTGCTGAAACGCCGTTTCCTGTTATCATTCATATCTTTTCTGGTGCTCTCCGTATGCCGTCTTCCCACCTCGCTATTCTCTTGGCAACACGTATCCATCGTTGTATCTACACTGACATACTTTCTTTCTTGACTTTTTAGTTCTTTTACTTCACCGGTTCTCTCCATGAGTTCATTCTCATCCGCGACAAGCATGACTTCTATCATCTCTGCTTTACTAATGGCAGATGTATCCCTAATGTCGTGGACTTTTACAAGCCCCTTACGTTCTTTCAACGCTAAAGATTCATATTTTTCTCTCATATATCCTCCTAAGAATTATATTTGTTCAGTCTTTTACCTCATTCACAATACATATCAGAACACATATCAAAATTCATAAATAATGATTTAAGGGGGGGGCTATCCAGAAATGCTTTGATGTGTGAACATGAATTCAAGACATGACACTTTATGCTACATTAGATTATAATATAACTGTTTAAAAAAGGAAAGCCTCAATTTACATTTCAAATGTAATTCATTGATAAATACCTTCATCAGTTACTGGTTCTTAAATGGAACGATATTGCTAAGATTTTGCCGATATTGCACTTTCCTCAATTCATTTGATAGATCAGGTTTTCTTCTTCCATCTTTATCCCTCCTCCACACTTCAATCATCAGAATGAAAATCTTCTTGAATATTTGTGGTGTAAAAGGAATGATGGAAGAAAAAATCTGGGATGTGGTTGAGAATATTCAATATAATAATATTGCTTGGAGTAGGGTGTACTATTTTCTAATGATTTATGGTTACGTCTATCAAAAGTTAATGTTGTGAGAATAGGTATTGGACATTTAAGTCTCATGTGCTGACTCCTTTTTTGTGTAATATAGTTGCTTCCGACGTAGGACTTCATTGGCAGTTAGGATTTGATGGGGTAGCCGCTGTGTTTATGGTTATATGCTATTTTTTAAATAATAAGGATTCAGCTGCGCAGGATGATTCAGGAATGATTTTTTACGGGATTGCAAATGTCAGGTTTAAGAGTAGGTAATGGGTAGGAATCCTGTTTAGTGCTGTGTAGCCGGATTCCTGCCGTAACATGCCCAGAAACCTGTCCGCTCTGGCTATTGGAAAGCTAGCAGTTATATTCCATACATAATCCTTTATTGCATTAGATGTACTGTTAACTGGCATAATTCTGCCTTTCCGTGATGTCATCTACTTATTCTCTTGTATATATAAACTTGCCCGATTTTGAATAATATTTGCCACATCATCTACATTCCGGTTATCATTAAACATATAATCTGCTTCTTCCAGTATGATGCCATAAAGGGCATGATCAATCGATGCATTAAATTCGATTTTACTAATGATTGATTTAAGAGTTTCGGCATCTTCATCGGATATCTCGTAGATATTAACAGGGTCTTCACCATCCCAAATGATCCGCTCTTTCACTACCTTTTCTCCATTTGAATCAATTTCAACACTCATTGCCTTCTCTAATTTTTGTTCCATTGAACTGACACGAAGTGGTAATCCGTTTTTGATATTATCCTGGAATTCAATTTCAAGCAGGCTTTCTAAAAATTCCCAAGCATCTTCTTTATATTTACAGGTTGAACTGATTCCGACTGCGATGTCAGAAATTGCTGCCATATTCCCGTTGCCTGAATCAAGCGGATAGCCAATATAAGTCGGTGTTTTCCCATAAAGCATTCTTATACTTGCGGTTTCATAAACATTGTCAATGAAAACCGGATACAAAAGAGCCCTCCCTTCTGTAAAAAAAGCCTTCGCAGAGTAATCATTTGTTATATTTAGGCTTAGCGGAAATTGATTCGCAAAATGTAAGACTTCTTTGAAACTGTCACCATTAAAAAAACATATACCTTCATCCCAATCAATGTAATTTACCAGACTACCATAACAAATCAT
>Ga0153947_1000178_pt1 | contig 29685 bp, 12 predicted proteins | sample TSNJ031MetaG_FD_104697 | JGI IMG/M metagenome (GOLD analysis project Ga0153947, IMG submission 104697) | Attine ant fungus gardens microbial communities from New Jersey, USA - TSNJ031 MetaG | ecosystem: Host-associated > Fungi > Mycelium > Unclassified | place: USA: New Jersey, Wharton State... | reverse complement strand
ATAATATTTTTTATTTTTATTCTTTTAAGATATTCCACACTTTTGTATAATTTTTTAACTTTTTTTTCTTTTTTTTTAAACTTTTTTTACAATTTTTTTAAAAGGGGTTTAGTTAATTATATTTAGGTATCGTATAAACTTAATTTTAAACTAATTTTTTTATCAGGTTGTTTTAATGTATAAGGTTTATTTTCAACTAAATGATTATTTTTATTGTATATTAACTCCCTTTTGTTATCAGTTTGTTGTATTGTATAAATTTGATTTTTTACAATAATGTGAGCTTTTGATAGGTCCTTGTATCATTTATCTTGGGTTCTTACTAGAGTTGTTGTATGATTTAATAGTGTTTCAAAATCTAATTGAGTTAATAAGCTATTTTTGCTTAAACCTTTAACTTTATAGATTTCTTCAGCGTCTATAGTTTGTAGATAGTATACTTTTGGCGAGATAAAGATTGCTCGTGTTGAAACATTCTCCAATTTTAATTTTCCTAAGATTTTATTATCAACGATATTATTATTTATTTCATTAAGTTGGGTAGGATTGAAAAGTTTCTAAATAGAAACAGTGTCAGTATAATATAATTTCAAGTTTTAATTATTTTTTAAAATAATATTATTATCTAGATTTACTGGTATAAAATATATTAAAATATGTAATAAAATATTAATAAAATTAAGAGTATAAAATGCTTTATTTATTTGTACTTAACTAAACCCACTTATTTATCTAATGCCTTTGGATGCCTTAATTTACTATGATTAAATACTTTAATAACTTTTTATTTAATAAACTTTTAATTAGTTAGTTTAATAACTTGTTATTTTATAAATGAATTATTGGGCCGATATTTACTAATTTTTAATTTAAATTTTATTTATTTTTGTTACTTTTTATTTCTTTTATTTTCTTGTGCTTCATTTCTTCGCTAGCCTCATTTATTCTTTTCAAAACTATGCAAACTTTACATTTTTTGTGACTTTTGTACTTTATTTTTTTTTTAGAAAATACTGTTATTATTGGTTTATTTTTTTATTGATTGAAATACTGTTAGTTAATTTTTTAAGAGTTTTTAAAGCCCGCCAGATAAAAAGGATAAAGAATGAAAGAAATTTAGAAAGGAATATTTATTCTAATCTTTTAAAGAAAAACAGAAAAAACAGATAACCTTTCAAACAGATAACTTTTTAAACAGATTTCTATTAAGATTTCTATAAAGATTTTTAGTAACTAAACTATAAGATAAAATGCTTATAATAAAGCTAAATTTAACTCTATTTTAATTAATTTTTAAGATACAAACTAAGTATATATATTTTCTCTTAGTTTTAATACTACAAGTCAATTTGTTTAGATTCAGATATCTGCTATTTTTTCTAAAACTTAAATTAAATATCTATACTTAACTTTAGTAGTCTTTTATTGAAATAAGTTTAGATAGCTTTATTGAATTTGGAAAAGTTTATAATATCAACTTTAGTAACTTTTAAAAAGTTTGATCTGAAATTAATTTTTTCTGTATTATTTAAACTATTAAATTAGTATTTTATTTGATCTTTGTAAATTTTATTTATAATTTCTTAATAGAAAACAGTATAAATAAAGTGGTAGATAAGAGTAAATTTACATCTATAGGAACATGTTTTTTTATAAGTTTTTAAGAATTTTAAAGTAAGTCCTCATAAAACTATTTTACTAACAATAGGAAAAGTAATAATCGGAAATCAAGTAGGATACAGAGTATTTAGAGGTACATGATTAATATTTAACTAAACTCAACTCAATTCCACTCAACACCACTCAAATTAACCTTTAAACATAAAACTTTAAAAGACCTTTTAGTACTACTAAAATTAGTATTTTATAAATTAGTTGATATTAATACTTCCGGATTGTCTAGTTATAGTAGTAGTTATTTTGTAAATTAGTTGTAGTAGAAGTTGTCTTTTAGTAGTAGTTTTAATTTAGTTGTAGGTGTAGAAGTATAAATCTTATAAATGTCAGCTCTTAATTTAGCATCGATTAGTTTAATTTTCGAAATATTCTACGTCTTTTTTTAGATATGTATTCCTTACCAATTTTAGAGGTCTTAATGTTATGATGGAGATTTTACCTAAATTTTCAATCTGTTAGTTTGGGAGGTTCCTCAATTTCATTTTCTGTTTTGAGTTTGAATTAGGAATTTTTGTACCATTCTTCTCTGTTAACCTTTTTGTCAGTGGATTCATTTCATCATCTTCGTGTATATTAAGTGGTCAATATCTATTAATGTTTCTTGTGAGTGATAGGATACTCTAAAGTATTAAGCCCATCCTCGGAGAATCGGGTTGGGTTCTTGAATTATCTTCTGTATTGGTTTATTTATGGTTATGATTTTTTTTATAGATTCCATTAGTTTTTCAATGCTTTTTCTCTTATGTTTGAATATTAACACTGTTTCTTGATCAGTTACTTTATTTAATTTCGCTTTTCATTCATTACGTCTAAAAATGAACCCTAGAAAGTAAAATCCTTTTTTTACATGTGTTACCAGTGTCTTATTTTCATTAAGTTTTACTCCTCTTTTCCCCTAAAATTTCTATAATCTCTCAATTATTTATAATAATTTCTTTATTCTTTCCAGTTATTATCATATCGTCCGCGTATCGGATTATATGTACTCCCGGGCTTATTCCCTTTCGTAAAGGGTTGGCTTTCTTTATTACTTCTTCCAATCCATTTAATGCCACGTTACATAACGTTGGGGATATTATTCCTCCTTGATAAGTTCCCTCTAAGGTACTCATGTAGTTCATCTCTTCCAATCATTGTTTTAATACGTGTTTATGCCGAATTGGGGTGTGCTTTAACAGGGTCTATTTTATCAAAACATTTTTCTATGTCTGCTTCCAACACTCAGGTTGGTCCAGTTTTCTTGTCCAATAAACTTCTTATCGCTGTTATAGCGTCATGTGTAAATCTTTTCTTTCAAAACCTACTGAATTTGGATCGGATATAGCTTCAACAGCTGGATCTATTCCTATATGATATACGGCCTGAACCGCAGTAACTATCTGGGAAGGTATACCAAGGGTCGAAATTATAAGGGTTTCCCTTGTTTAGGAATATTTATCAACTTATGGGATGTGGGTGGTAGTTTTTATTATTTTCTATGATTGTTTGCAATTTGTATTGCTTCTCATTAATCTTTCGGACTGTTTCACATTAATTTAACAACTCCATCAGTTTTTCCTCCTTTGTTTGTGACTACTCTTCTTATCGGTAACGCTTTGGGTTCAAAGGTCTTAATCATATATCACTGTTGTTTATATACTTCTTTCAAATCATTTTTCATTATAGCAATAACTATTTTCTCTTGAATATCTTTCACTCTTAAGTCAGCCTTTTTCCAATCTATTTCGTGTCATCCATTTGTTGATTTGGTTTTTTTTCCATTTCATTCATACTGCTCAGATTTCTTAGTCCATTTGCTCCAGATTCGAAAGCTTTCGCCTTATGGTCCATTTGGGTTCTTAGCCCTCCACATATTTGAGTATTCGTATGATTAATCATTTGTTTTTTAATTAAATAAATTTATAAAATTAATAAAAATTATTAAATGACAAAAAATTATTCAAAAATAAATTAAAAGAGTATAATATAATATTTGATTAGATAAATTGCAAAAAGCAAATAAAATAAGACAAAGTTAATTAGAATTGAATTAGCAAAATCCATTTTTAAAAACATTTTTAAATAAATAGTGGTAAAGTTATGTAAATTCTTTAATTAAAATTAATTTTGATCGAATTATTCTGTATGAGTTTAATTTTGGCTCTGATTGAACGTTTTTCAGTAGTTTTAAGACATGCGAATCAATGGAAACTCGAAACTAATAAGGAAAAATAAATTTAATTATGTTTTTATATAAAATATATATAATAGCAACTTAATATTTAGTAAATTAACTTGTTAGTGGTTAGACCATGGTGTAAAGGTGAGTAATGATAAATAAGATACCTTATAGACCTCTCGAATAGGGGATAGTTTAATTAATTTTAAAAATATAAATAGTATATAGTTTAAGATGAAACTATTTCATATAGTGAAACTGCTCAATCCGTTTCTCTAGTGGAGTATCAAACAATATTAATTTATTATTTAGATATGAGTTATATAAAAATAGTTATCAGCTAGAATTAATTAAACATAAATTAGCATATTTATGATAAAGGATACGATATTTTATATATAAATAGTTATATGTATTATAATATAGGATATCAATATAAAACTATATACAATAAAATTAAAAAAGTATCGCTATAAGAATTGATTTATTTTGTTTAATGGTAGTTGGAAGGGTAAAAGCCTAACAAGCCGATGATCAATAGCCACGTTTGATAGAACAAATGGCCACATTGGGAATGAAATGCCCCAAGTAGAGTAATCTACCTGCAGTCAAGAATATTAGTCAATGCTCGCAAGAGTGAACTAGCTAACTGAAATCTTAAGATCACTTGTATGTGGTACTTGAGATAACGTAAGGGAAAATAATGATTGTACCTTACTATAAGTGTTGTCCAAATAACTGGTGCCAGAAGACTCGGTAAGACCAGGAACGCAAACGTTAGTCGTCCTGTTATATGTTATAGGAAAACATTATTATGGGAAAAACTGCCAAACTCCGGGGACGCCTTAAAGCTTAAGATACCAAGCTATAATTGAAAAATTATAAGCGGCCAGAATAATTTCCTGGGTATGGTAACAAGTCCTAAGATGAAGGAAACTGAAATAGGCTATCGCGGATCTAAATCAAAAATTCTATATATCCCAATACCAAATAATAGAACTTTGTAAAAGAGCAACGAGTAGACGGTAGTTGGTTTTAATTAAAAACTTAAGGTGTACTCTAATGGATTTCGAAAGAAATTATCCAACCAGAATCCTTTCTAAACAATTAAGTATTAGAACTTTTTCTACTTCGAATTTTAAATCTAAACTAAATCCTTGGAATGTAACAGGTTTCACATAAGCTGAAGGTAGTTTTGCACTACAATTTATAAAGCATACAAAACTGGATGGGTTGTAAGATATTTTTCAAATAGGATTAAATCAACGAGATAGTTCTTTAATCTATCTACTAAAAGACTTTTTGGTGGTATAGGTACAATAAGCTTAGATAAGAAAGCTAATGTGTTAAAATATTCAGTAGCTAGTCTTAAGAAATTAAGTTTTATTGTAATCCCTCATTTTAAAAAGTATCCTTTTCTAAGTCAAAAAGGTGCAGATTTTTTTAGCAAATAGTTGAGCATATGAATAAAGGTGCACATCTTACAGCTAATGGTTTAAAACAAATTATTAAAGCATCTATGAATACCGGTTTATCTGAAATTATAAAATCAGATTTTAGCAATAATATTAATCCAGCAAAAAGGGATTATTCAATCTTATACCAAAATGGGTTTCAGGATTCGTAAGTGGTGAGAAAAATTTAGATGTTGGAATTCAAAAGTCACAAAAATATTATTGGTTATCAAGTATATTTAAGATTTAGAATATCACAACACGCCCGTGATGCTACCTTATTGGTGCTAATAATGAATTACTTAGGGGGTGGAAGACTATAAAAAGATTATAGAAATCCTGCTTTATATTTAGTAATATCTAAAATTTCGGAGGTAAACCAAATAGTTATACCATTTTTAAAAATATCCTATTTGCGGTATTAAATATCTAGATTATCTAGATTGATGTAGAATTGCTAATTTAATCGAATCCGGTGCTCATTTAACCAATGAGGGTTTAGCTTAAATTTGATGGATTAAAGATGGGATTAACACAGGTAGAAAATACTAATATAGCAAGATAAATCTGGTGACCATGAATCAGGCGTAAAGGGTAAGTAGGCAGCTTTGAAAGTTATTAGTTATTATGCTTTGTCTTAATTGATAAATAATTTAATAATGAATTAAAGCTAGAATCAAAAAGAGGATAAACCAAATAATGTTTAGAGTAGGGATACAATCCGTAGATACTAAATGGAATACTTAAGGTGTAAACTTTTATCCAATAATGATTGACGCTGAGGAACGAAGGTGAGAATAGAAAATAGGATTTGAGACCCAGATATCTCTCACTGTCAACGATGAGTGGTAGTTGTTAGTCTTATTAAAGGCTAGTAGCGATGTTAACGCGATAACCATTCCGCCTTGCGAGTACGGTTGCAAAACTGAAACCAAAAAAATTAGTCGGTCTTGAAGCAAACGAAGTGAAGCATGTTGTTTAATACGTCAGTACGCGTAAAATCTTACCAGTTCATGAATAGTTTCTCTTTATTTGTGTTTCTGTAGCTTAGGTTGCAGCAGCCTTTTTTTTAAAAGAATCAGGGAGATACTACTACTAATGATTAAATTATAATTAAAATTAGCAGTAAAGAACACTCTTGGGTGAAAATTACAGGTGTTGCATGGCTGTCGTCAGTCCGTGTCTTGAGAAGTTAGGTTAGTTCCGCCAACGGACGCAATCCCTATTGTTAATTTATACTTAACATTGAATGATTACTAAAAGTTATCACAAGGGGCTAAGACAAGTCGTTATGGCCCTAACGAACTGGGCTGAGAAGTGTTTTGGGTTAACACTAAATTGGCAAAAATTACCAAACTCCGGGGAAACCCTAAAGCTTATGATACCAAACTATAAATGAAAATTTATAAGTGGATGAAGTAATTATTCATGTATGGTAATAATTCATAAGATGATGGAAACAGAAATGGGCTATCGCGGATCTAAATCAGAATTTGTTACGCAAACAGAAACTGTAAAAGAGCAACGAGTAGACGGTAATTATTGCATAGCTAAAAAACAAACAATGCAATTAAGGTGTACTCTAATGGGTTTCGAAAGAAATTATCCCGTCAAAATCCCTACTAAACAATTAAATAACAGAAATTATTCTACAAACATAAAATCTTGTCAGTCTAAGATTAATCCTTGGTTTATTACCGGATTTTCTGAAGGTGAAGGTTCGTTCATTGTATCTATGTACAAGACAGATAACGCTAAATTGAAGTGGAGAGTAACTCCTAATTTTTCAATACATATTCATATTAAAGATATCGAATTATTAAAAAGTATTAGACATACTTTAGGTGTAGGGAAAGTTAGACAAAATAGTATTAATACTGCTATATATAGAGTTGATAATTTACAAGATTTACAAGTTATCGTTGACCATTTTGAAAAATATTCACTTATTGGAGCTAAAGTTTCTGATTTTGTTTTATTTAAACAATGTTATGAATTAATAAAGAAAAAACAACATTTAACTCAAGAGGGCCTTGAAAAAATAGTAGCTTTGAAAAGCAATCTTAATAAAGGTCTTACTCAAGTTTTAATGGAAGCTTTCCCAAATATTGTACCTGTACCTAGACCTCAATATAAATTTAATGGAATCCCTGATCCTTTTTGGATCTCTGGTTTTGTTTCAGGGGACTCAACATTTAGTGTTTCTTTAGAAAAAAGTAATAATAAAATAGGTTATAGAGTGCGATTAATATTTGGAACCTGTCTTCATGTTAGAGATAAAGCATTATTAATTGGTATAGCAAATTATTATTATAATAATATCTTAATTGGTAAATATATTTATGAAAAAAGAGAATGTATTTTACTTCAAATTAAAAATTACTCTGATATTGTAAATAAAATTATACCATTTTTTAATAAGTATCCTATACTAGGAGTTAAAAGCTTAGATTTTTCTGATTTTAAAAAAGTAGCAGAAATAATGGAAACTAAAGAGCATTTAACTGAATCAGGTTTTAGCAAAATTGTCAAAATAGTAGAAAAAATGAACTTAGATAGAAATAATTTTCAGTCCTCAGTTACTTAATGCGAAAAAAGTATCTAGGTTTTTTAGAAGGTAAAACTTAAAGTTTACTTCATTTAATTGTATGTTAAATTTGATTTTCCATGATAGACGTGCCACAAAAAACTTTTACAAAGTGACGCAAAACTTTAAATAATTTAAAAAAGAAGAGCTAATCATTAAAGAAAGTTAAAATAGTTTAATAAACAGATTGTTGCCTGAAACTTGGTAACATGAAGAAGGAATTTCGAGTAATCGTTGATTAGTACGCAACGGTGAATAATGCATTCGGGATGAACTAACTGTCTGTCGCTGGGGCGAAGCTCGGGATGGGGGAAACTGTCGCAAAATTACAACTTCTACAAATCTTTGCTTATTACTCATTTTATTTGACAATTTGGTATTGTTTATTGTTTTGTTTTTCTAAGCTTTTTAGAAGGAAAATACTGCTAAGTCTGCTAACTATGTGTCTTGTAAAAACTAGAACAGCAAGATAATAGATGTGTATCTTAGTATAAAAAATAACACAATTTACCAAGTTGTTGCTGTTAAATTGGCAACATTTAAAAATTTAATTGAGCTATAGCCCTTTATGTATTTTTATTATTTAATTATTTAAATAAAAATTAATAATCTTTGATGGTATTTATTTACTTGAAATAGTTTGTTGGTTTTGACAATTAGGTCGGGTTTGTTAAGCTAATTAGTATCAGTTAACTCTTCTGAGTAACATCTCAAAAGTCATAGCAGGGTAGCCGTACTGGAAGGTGCTGCTGGAGAATAGATCAAAATAAACCCCCTTTCAGCAAAAAAGATATTATTTATAAATATTTATAGATTTATATCTGATTAGTTTGTAGGGGAAGGTAAAAACAAAAAAAAATATCTTAAAATTAAGTAAGTCAACTTAGGTTCCAGTAATTGCTTACTGCTTATGTTTGCTTTTGCAGATACAGAAAAGATAAAATTTGCTGCTGTGCTGTGCTTTGCTTTGCTGTTTTGTGTTTTGTAGTAGATAGGGGATACCCCCTTTTTTGATTATTCTAATTATTTTAGTAATAGTACTCAATAACTATTTTGTATATATCTTATAGTTTTTATTTTTGGACACTTTTTGTGATGTTGTTTTGCCTTGGATATATCGGAGCTTTGTTTTTATGATTTTTTTGTATTAGAAAGTAAAAGCTGATATTACAATTTAAGGTTATAAGATTTCAACTCAGGCAATAAATAGATTTATTCTTAATTATTAAGGGGGTTAGCTGAGTGGTTTAGCAGTAAATTTACACTTTACAGACAGAGTTTCGATTACTCTACTCCTTAAATTTTTTAATCTTATATATTTTTAATAAAAGTAATAGTATATAATTTATATTATATAAACAAATAATAGTAGTTGCTTAGTTGCATAGATATATTTTATAGCCTATTCAATTTATTTTTATCTAGCTGCAACAAAAAAGCATTTTATTAGTTTACTAAATTACAACTGTTTAATTTTAATAAATATAATATTAATTTAAGACTTTAGCATAATGGTTAATGCAGTTCGCTCATAATGGATATTATAAGGGTTCGAATCCCTTAGGTCTTATTTAAATAGGGGTTCATCAGCAATTGAATATGAATAGCAAGTGATTATACAAAAATAAACAGGTAGTAGTTGCCTGCTTTTTTAATAAATCAAATTAGTCTAGCATAAGGTAAATTATAAAAATAATAATTATCAATCAGCAGGATATTAAATAATATATATATTTAAATAAAGGGTACTTGGTCGAGTCTGGTTTATGGCGCTCGTCTTGAAAACGAGTACTTCCCAAAGAAGTCGTGAGTTCGAATCTCACAGTGCCTGTTTTTATAAACACAAAATAAAAAATATTTTTAATTAAATTTATTACTAAAAATTGTGCCCCAGAAAAAAAATCTTATATTTAATAATGAACTAAAGATAGTTTTATTATAATACTAAATATAGTCAGCTAAATTTGTAATTTATTTGCTGATGACTAGTTTCTTTTCCTACCTGCTTTATAGAAATAAAAATTTGATACCCCGCAGGCTCGTTTTAAGCTAAAAATCTATTGATTGCAGCTAAGGAGTGCACTATAAAAATTAATTTAATTACACACAAAATGTTTATTTTTAAGAGCCCCAAAATTTAGGAAAAATATTAACCATAGTAATATAATTTATATTGTAAACTTTATTAGATTTAAATTATAGTAATATAAACTATTTCAGATTTAAACTTTTTTTGATAAAAATCAGCTATAGTATTTAATGACAAGATAGTTTTTACTTTTTTATTCTCAGTTAAGAAACTATTTACTATTAGAATTGATTTAGTTTTAATTAAAAATTTTTTCCCTATTTTAGAAACAAAACTTGTAAGGCTTTACCACTTATCCTATACAAATTTGCAGACAAAGTAGTAAATTAAATTAAACTAAAAAGTATGTAGAAGTGCTTGTTATCTCAGCTATATTTTATATATTAATTGTAATATTGTTTCTTACTTAATTAATTAATAATTTTTATACTTTGAATTTATAAATTTTATTTTAAAATAGAGAGTGGTTTTGAAAGTTATTAATGAGATCCTTAATCAAGCAAAATGTCAGTTTACACTATTAATGTGTATCTAAGATGAATTTAATCAATAATTAAATAATTAGAAACTTCTATATTAATAATTCATTTCTTAATAGAAATTTTACTAAAATTAAACTAGGAAATTAATTTATACAAATTAAAGAATTCAATAACTCTAATATTAATAAATCTAATAATAACATGAATATTAACAATATTAACAATTAAAAATTGATTGAAATTTGAGAAAGGATTGTAGAGTTAGTGTTATTTGAAAAGATTGGATATTTGATTTGGATTTTTCTAAAATGGTTGAACCTTTTCTAAAAAAAGAAATTGTAAAGCAAGTGCTTAGAGAGCAAGATAAGGAAAACAGTCAAGATAAATTAGGAAAAATTATGAAATTTATGATTCAATCTAAATAGACTACTTATCTTAAAGAATTTACTATACTTTTTAGTATTACTCAGTTAGATTTCTATATTAACAGTGACATGTGTTATTTTATAAAAATTTTATGTCCTAATATTAAAGTTAATATTAAAAAAAAAACAATTCTATTGATAATAATGTAGTATACTTCTGTATAGAAAATATTCCAGCTAATAAAACCTTAATTTGTATTGGTCATATTAACTCATGGAAAACTACATTAGTTTAATGGAATAGTCATAAATATCCCTACCTGAAATGGACTAATTAAATTATAACTAAAAATGCAATTAAAGAGAAATAGGGTATTATAAATATCATAACGATAAAGGTCATGTTAAATACTGATAAAATAGTATTATTTACCGGATATGATTATGGGATAAACAGAAAAAACAAAATTAGTACCAATTTTCAGATATGATTTTGGGATATACAGAAAAACAATTATATAATTAAACAAAAAAAATGGGTGCTATTGATTTCTAAACTTATGGTAATTAAACTAAATTAGGTGGATTATGATAATTAAGTGTATATTTTGTAGGTGTATCTTATTTTAAATACATGTAATTATGATGATTATATTATTGATACTTCTAAAGGTTTAAATAATGGTTATGATATAATTAGAGTCAATTATTCCATGTTTTATTCAATTATATTAGTGAAGACAAGTAAAGTAGAAACGGATATAATTATCCGCACATAACCTAGGTAAATTTGATTATATATTAAAATTTAAAACTTTAGCAAAAAAAAGGCAGTCAACCTGAGGAGATCAAGATATTCTAACTATTAGAATAAAAAGATAAAAAGATAAAATTAAGTGTCCTTCTAAAGGATAAACCAAAAATGGTTTCTACAGCATAATATAAAATGCTAAAAACATTTAATTGTACTATTAATAAAGTTTTAATCCCACATACATTTGTAAGTAAGGATAACTTAAATAATATTTGTCCTTAACCAAACAGTAAATATTACTTTGATGATTTTATTAAAAAATAACTGATTCTATATTAAATACATACAATAATTTACCTGGTACATTTATACAAAGATTTTATATAATATTTCAAATCTGATGTTCTGGGACTGTTATAAGCTATAGTTCAATTTAGCTAATACTACTATGTTAATTTAACTTTTAAAATTACTAATTTTAACACATTAACTAGTTTAGCTTTAGCTAGTTTGGTATAGGGAACAAAGACAATATACATAAGATTAAAATGATTCAAATTTAGTCAAATATTTATAAGAAAAGCTTATTTCGGAAAAAACTGTATATTTTGTGTTGCAAGTAGTGAGATATTTGTGATTGAAGGCTACCATTACGATAAGAATTACCATTTTACCTAAAGGTATTAAAACAGCTATGCCAAACTTTAATCCATTATTTAACAATAATACAGATTTAGATTATTATAAGTTAGGAATCGTGTTTGCTAAGATAACAGCAGATAAGTGTGACCTATTTTAGGAATATTCTTATTAAAAATGAGGGGTTTTTCTAACTTAGTTGTCCTAGATAATAATTCTATTAATACCTTTCAAGTGTTTATTTAAAATAAGGTATTTAAATTTTTAAAAAGGGGTTAAACTTTTTCTTGGGCTTGTGGATCAAAATAAAAATATAATAAAATCTACAGCAACAGATATTGTATCTAAAATATTTCTAAAATAAAATTAAAAACTACTTACGGTAAATTTGGTTAAAGATAAATAGCTCCAGAATATAAATTATATTACTTAATAAACAAACAAAAAATGTTTAAAGAATAACTAAGAGTTATCATTATAATGATTTAATTTAATTATCATATGATTTATTCTTAATTAGAACTGTTCCAAGATTAAACAAAATTAAGAAGATTATATGACGAACAATACAGATTAGCCGATGAAGGGTAAATTAAAATAGAAAATATCTAAAGATAGAGGGATACCCTCAGCTGTTCAAATATCTTAAAAAAATTTTAAGCGTATGCTAGAGCAACAATGAATCCTTTCAAAAATATAGCCGGTAACCTAGCATTGACATGTAATAATGAGAATTTAATATTCTTAAAACCTTACCATACCATGAATTGGAGGAAAATAGGTAAATAGTAGTTAAGGTCTAATTTAAAAAAGGGTATAATCGTTAAACCAAAATTATACTTCTTTGAAGACGCCGATACAACTCAAATTAGAAACAAAGGTAGCGAAATCGAATTTAATAAATTATCTTAAAAAGATTAAATCCAATAAGTCACAGGTAATAATATAATCACTGAGAAAACTGTGTTTAATGTAAACTGGAAATTTTTAATTATAGATTTTGTTCATTATTAAAAATAAGGTAACAGCAATTAAAGAGTAACCCACCATTATTTTGATGGTTATGTTATTTCTTGTATTCAATTCATTCATAATCAGTGACTCACACCAATGATGGTTTAAAGCAAAATTGATTCATTCTGGACTTGAATTTTTTTCTTTGTTTCAACTTTCAATATAATCTTCTGTACGATTTAGATAGAGTCCTTTAAGATTGCAGGCATGTAATTTTACAAAACTTTAAATTATCCTAAAAAATATTTAGAATTGAATAAACCTTTAATAAAATCATTTAATTTTGTATTTTTCTAATCAACAGTATATCCTGACGGTAGTGTTGATAGATTAATCACTTATTTGGTATTTTTATCTATAATTCTTTTTACACTGGTAAATGAAATTACATCTAAATCTTTAATAGTATCCTTATTATCATTATAGAATTAAACTTTTCCATTCTAAGTTAAACCAATAGGTTGGTAATAATCAGTTTCACTTATGATAGCAGCAACATAATGTTGATGAAGTTTTAGAAAATTACCTTCTTCGTAAAAGTAAAATATCAATGAAAGCAGCTTTTACTAGTTTAACATTTTTATTCATATTGTTAGCTGTACTTGCAAAGCAATCAAGTATTATATAAACTGGTAATGATCTATCAGACATACTTACTAACACCAAGTGAACATTAGCTGCATCTAAAAATGTATGAAATTTGGCATGATTTATCTTTTCATAGTTACTTTATCCACAGAATCAGTAGGTACTGCTATATTAATTGTAGCAACCTTACTTGTTTTCAATAGTTTTTTTACTTTAGTTTATTCAAACTTAATATTTGTATAACTAATTTGTAAATCTGCAGGTGTAATTTTAATTTAATAGAAATATTTATCATACTATTGAAAGAATCAGATAATAATCTTAATGTAGGTAACTCTTTAATTAATAAAAAGTATACTATTTTAGTTCATTGACCAAATTATGATGAGGTGAAATGTAAGTACGTAAAGGAATATGTTTAATTATTTGCGTATAATTTTATCAAAACCAAATTTTCTTTAATACCCCTATCATATTAGAATCTAACCTAACTTATACTATCCTATTTTATTTTAAAAAAATCTGATTATATCAATATATCTTCAAATGTTCTATTAGATTTTAACCAACACCGGTCAATTAAATATAGTATGGTAATTTCATTAAAGATTTCTTAATCATTTTTCTATTTAACTTAACGTATCTTAATTATTCTATCTTGAATCTAATTTTATTAAAATTACCTAAGTATAAACATAAAAATATTGAGGGTAATAACTCATCACTTAAGGGGGGTACAAATTATTACTATACACATTAACATTAATTGCTAATTATTTCTCTAAATTTTATGCACCAATGTGTTGAATTTACTACAACTAGCATAGAATAATATAGGATATTATATATAATATATCGAATTTTTAAAGCTAGATAGTCTAGCAAACAAAATAAAAATTTAAAATGGCTGCTAATAGGTTAGATTATATATATAAATTATCTTAAGCATAAAATTTTTTTAATAAATTATAGATGCTTCTACCTATTCATTAATGATAAGATCAACTGTTTATATTCTATATTTAATTGGTATTTTACATTGATCGGCTAAATTAGTTAAATTCATATTTAAACATTATTTATCTGTCTTTGTCTGGCTTAATTTGTCACCATCAGCTAAAAATAGTAAAGATCTACCTAGTTCACCAGCTTGATAATTATTTACTTTAAGTATAATACTTTATATAGAGTATCCATTGTAATAATATTAGTATATTAATTATAATTACAATTACTTGAAATTTTATTAGCTTTAATCTGTTTATATTTTTTATTTAAAATAGGTTTATATTTGTTATGACCATTAAATAAATTAGATTAACCCCATTCCTGTAGTACAAATTTTAGCATATGTTTATTGATTATTAATTTAATACTATTTAAATAATACTATCATATAAGGTGTGACTTACTAAAGTTTTGTTTTTTTCAAAATAAATGAAGTTTAGTTGTATCTGTATTTATGTAAGGATAATAAATTTCTTTCTCTTCTACCAATCTAGGTTAAGTTTGCTTAGGTAATTACACTAAAATAATACCTTCTAAAGTTAAATTACAATCAAATTTATCATTCATTCTTATTACAAGAAGAGTATCTTTACTATTAAAGTTAATAACATATTCCTTGATTATTTAACAGTTATCTGTAATTAAATGTAATAAAGTATCACCTAATTGGAATATAACAATATCATCCATATCTTATAATAAGTCTATGTCTATCACTTAAAGGTACGATTTAATATCTGATTATCATCTAATTTAATATATTTAAATAATCTAATAACTTTATACCCTAAACTTATACAATATTAGTTCTTTTATTATCATCACTGTGATTTTATATTAACTATTTAATATAAGCTGGTATGAAATACCAAACATTTAACAATTCCTAAATATATAATAATTATAATAACAATTAGATTATAATAATCTTTATTATCTATATTCCAGTTTCAATTATCAAGATTTTCTAACATTTTATTTAAAAATTTATTTATACTGTACTAATTAATTAGTTTTGCTTAAAATTCCTATAGCTAGGATTAAAAATTTTATTACTTGTCTATGAATTGTCAATTTTATTATAAAAGTAATCTAATTCTTATTCAAAAACAATTATCTTAAGCTAACTGCTGATCTTAATCTTATAAATTAGAATATAAATTATATATATTTAACTTTACTAAAAATGTATTAAATGAACTTAATTTGTGTAGACTGTGTTGTAAATTTTAAGAATTTTTAATTTTTGTTTTAATCAGTTCCGGATAATTTTAAATATCTCTGTTTTGTTTAAATTTATTTATATTATCTTAATCTATTTTAGACATTCTAGATAAAACACTTCCTTTATTAATTATCTTATTATTATCTAATTTAAATGTTGAGAATACTAATTAAGCTAAATTTTATTTAATTCAACTAAAGTATTTTTATTTTGTATTTAACCATATTACCAATACTAATCAAAGACTCAATTTAATATCTTTTTTGTTTTTAGAAACCCACTTAATATAAACATTATTTATATCTTTAATACATCTTTAAATGCTTCATTAAACAATATCTCGTACTTAAATTAATCTACTCATTATTTATTAATGGACTTTTGTTTCTACTTCCAACATTATAATACCTGCTTACTAAATAATTTACATTGGTTCTCAATATTAGCCTTAATAGTGTCAATAGATTCAATTCATGATTATTAATATTTAATTTATTATTAAAAACATTTAATAAATTTTCTAGTAATGTAAGATCAATTTGTACAATTATTTAAAATAATAAAAAACTACACATAGAATTTATAAAAAAAATAAAAGTAGTATAACAGTATTTAATTAAAATTAATTATTATTATTAAAACAATTATAGAATTATAAAAATGAGGGTGGTGTAATCGAGGAAAAACTTTTTAAACTGTATACGAGAACGTAAAATTAAAATATAAAAATGAAAATTAAAATAACAAAATTATATAGGAATATTAGGTTGAAATTAAAGATTTATTCAATGAATTCAATTGATGATTTAATAAAATTAAGAACTAGAAATATTTTTTTAATCTAGGTGAAACACTTTGTATATATAGAATCGGTAATTGTAGTTATTCAACCAATAAAGTTATTAGAAATGAAAAAAAAAATACTGTTGATTAAAATGTTTTATCAAAAAAATTGATAGATTAATAAAATTATTAGAAGATAGTACAAAAAAATCAATTAAACCTAAAAATATTTATTATCAAAATAATAAGAATAAAACTAATAAAAATAATAAAAATAGAATTAATAACAACAGCAGCAGCAATACTTACAAACAAGTTAAAATTTTTCTTTAAGAAATTGTAGTAATCTTAATTACAAGTCTTGTTTTTTTATTAAAACAGTATTAAAACTTATATCAAACAGATATGAAACTTATAAATTTGTATAAATTTGGCTATAGTACCATTTTATTAAAATTATCAATAATAAAGTATGTTAAACCCAATCAAATAACATATAATTTATATAAAGATTTTAATAAGTTTATATAATAGGACTGGAACTATACTGGAAAATAAAAATAAAGTTATAGATAAGATAAAAATAGAATTGAAAATGCTCAGGAAATAATAGGTTATTATTCTTTAGATATGAAAAATGTACTTTACATTGTCAGCGATAAAAGCCTTTTTGATTTTAAAGACTTAGGTATATCAAATTTATTCATTTTATGAAAGTATAATTAATCAATTGACAATAATTCTCGATACTGGTTATATAAAATATATCTTATCCTTATAAATTTAAATTAAAAAAGTTTGTCTATTCTTGTTGCATTCGTGATACTTCCACTATTGCATAGCTTTACTTTTTTTATTTTAGTTATGGGTATAGGCTATCAATACTAGAAGCCATTGAGTTATGGCGCTTTAGAGTTCGGCGTAAAGTTGCTTTTTCACTTTTCGTACTTTAATGTTTTCTTTATTTTTAGCTTGCATTTGGAGTGTCCAACTCGTTTAAGCAGTAGCTCATGATATCGGATACGCAGGTTATATAGTAGTAGACTTAAAGTTAGCGCGGCGAAGCTGGAACTATTACAAATATATGTATCTAGATTTTCTCCATTGATGTTTAGATGTAAGGATCGAGGGGTTTAGTCGCTTTTCACGACTCCAGTCGCACGACGTCTTAAAACTATCCTGGAACACTCCTCGTAGTCACCTCTAAATTATGAGGCTTGCTTCAGACCTCCTAGATATAGTCGACTAGTTACGAAGCCTTGATATTTTCCGGCAAAATTTAAATTAAGTTAGAATTTACGCTGTCGCACTCGGGACTGGCTTTGTCCACTAATTACCCCGTTTTATTAAAATGTTCCGCTATATTAACCCTTAGAAGGTAAATGCATAGGGTTTAGTGGTTTGGCTAACGTTGTGTACGGTTCCTTTTCGTTGTTAAGGGGTGTAATATTTTGGGATTGTATATTAGGACTAGGAATTTTAGCACGGTTTTCCAGACATTATTGTATTTGATCTATCTACTTTTTTTGTTTGTTTTAGGGATCTTTATGCCTGTGCTGGGTTGGAAATTTAGGACTTTGTAGGGCTCGAAGGATGGTCGCTGCCTGTAGAGTATTCCAACGTCGGCTATTGGTTGATAACCAGCTCTCCCGTTATTCGACTCATTAATATTTTTATTATTACGTTGCTCAGAGTGGTTGAGTGATGGAATCCTTGGCAAACAAAGTGGTAATACCAATAAGTTCTTAGGTTCATTTTCTCGGATGATAGGCTAAATATAGAGACCCGTGGAATAACGGCCGGTTTTATGAAAAAGACGATCTCGTATTTCTTAATGAGGGCTTCTGCATGTTAAGTCGTTCTTTCTTACTGGTTTACCTGTCCCTGGATCTAATGGCATGCTTAGGTTGATTTTGTCTATTTCGTCGAAAAGAGATTCAGGATAACCCATTTCTCGTAGCGTATGATTTAGATAATCTAGATTTATGCTGTAAAAGAACTTTGCTAGGTCGAATTTATAGTTGTATTTCCGTTGTAAGAATTGAATTTGGTTGGGAGTCCTTTTTTAATAAAAGACTATTGTTAAGGCGGTTTTCCTTATTCCTTGTCGGAAGTATCGATATTCTTCTTCGTTTAAGGTTAGGAGTTTTTACTATATATTGGATTTTAATTAATTTGAAAAAGACTTTGACCTTAATTTAACTAAACAGAAATGAAACTTTCCACAAGCTGCTATTGAAAATTAAAAAGAAGTTTACGAGCTTACAACTATCTAAAGTAGTATCAGTTGATTTATTGGTTAATATAAAAGTAAGATATCACGAAAACGCATTAGAAGCTTTCAAAGTTATGTGCAAATATTGGGATTAGATCCTGCTAGTACAATACAATTTAAACAAGTATATTGGTACTTATAAAAAGAAGGATCTAGATTAAAATACAGATTTAGATTTTAGGACTCCTGGGATTTTTACTTTAAAAGGATTTTATACTAAAGTTTGAATTTTAGATTTAACCTATGGACAATATAGTTTTAGTGCTATGTTTGCGGACACTTTTTACAATATCAGCAGGATTAACAGCTTTCTATAGTTTTATACTAAAAAGTTTAGTTTTATTAGCTACAGCTAATGGCCTTTAAATTTATTTTATAATATTTTTTGAAGAAACTGCCCCTCACCCTTTAAAAATTATAAAGCTCTCTAAATTTTATTTTTTAAGATTTTATTTTATTTGTAAAATATTGCGGAGAAGCTTTGTTTAAATTTGACCTTTTAATTTTTATTTAAGATTTACATTAACTTTATATTTGGTAAACTTATTACACACTTTAAATTTGTTTATTTTAAGTTGTTTTGTAATATTTTTGGGTGGAAATTGGTATATTTTTAAATATTTGTTTACTTTAGTTTGTATTTTTAATGTTAAATTTTAGAGAGTGTTTATAGTTAAGTTAGGCTTTAATTATTGTATAAGTTTGTAGAGATTGTTAAAGAGTTTTATATTGCAATAGTTTACCATTATTTATGTGTACTATTTTATTGTTTCTATTTTGTTGAATTTTTATTTTAAAGTAGAAGTATTAAAGTTTTCCGTATTATTTTAATGCTTTAAATCATTTATAATATTTTTATAATTTAGTGAATTGGAATTTTTAACTGTTATTAATTTTGACCTTTTAATAATTTTATTTATTAGATAAATTAAGGAATTTATTTGGTTAGCTTGCTTAGTTGATTTTGAAGACAGATTTTTAATCTCTTGTTCCAGCAATTTAGACATTTGTTTAGCCCTATATTGCCTAGATATTAATTAATTTAGTTTTATTTTCTTAGTATTTTGAGGTTAATTTAGATAAAGAGATATTTATAGTTATATTAGGAAAATAGTAAACCAAGATTTTAAATCTTATAATTTAAAAAATTATATTTGCTCAATACTTTTTGAAATATATTTAACTATTATTTGATAGTTTATTTCGACACGGACACTCTTTGTACGGGCTAACAATATTCAAGTATAAACTGAACGCTAAAATACAAAGGTTAAGCAAAGCATTGTGCTACAGTCCAACAAGGGTGCGGGGCGAGGAATTGTTAAATGGGAAAACGGTGAAGATAGCAATTTTCTAAATTTGATAGCTGCTTGTCTAAGTGTAAGTAAAGCGCAAGCAATTTAACCAAAAAATGGATAAGCAAAGGGTGAGTATCTATCTAAACCGGGATCCTAAAAAATTAGATCATTGTTATTAGAAACCGTAACAAATCTGATCAGTATAAGAGGATATAGTATCTAAGAAAATGACTTAAAACATATCCAAAAATCTTTTAACTGTCATTCCAATGCAAACTAAAAAGACTTTTAGAGTCAATTCGAACCACAAACGTGGGAACCTCGCTAAAGTTATATTCTTATATCTCTAAACCTTATCTCTCAACCACACATAGAAAAGAAGTAAAGGTTTTTACCTGTTTCGTAACAAAGCAGTTCTAAAAGATTAGACGGGGCAACAAAAGCTGAAAAAGCAAACGTCTTAAGTAATCTAATGCTAAGAATAATGGTTTAATTAGAAACGCATTTAATTTAAAATGCCAGGGACTAACATGTGGTATTACCTTGCTTAATTAAGTATGCCTTAACAAGATTTCATTATTTTTATCTAGACTCTAAAAAAGTAGATAGGACAGAAACTAATTATCTTTAAAAGAAAAATCTATTAGAGAACAGAAAATCCGGCACTAATTGAAGAGGACGTTGTTTGAAACAACATGGTTAAATTAGCAGAAGTATTTGGCTTTAATAGCGCATAAGTTAAAAATATCAACTATTGTTAGTCAGATCACTTGCTTTCAGACTACATGCGATAAACTTGCTAAAATCTAAACCGCTTAAACTGGAATAGATAAGAAAATATTAGATAAGACTGAACTCACAAATCTTACGAAGCTCTAGTTGAATACCTAAGGTAAATGAAAGATCATCAAATTGCTTACCATCTTAGTCATATCAAACGAGTGTTAATTCCTAAACAAGGTAAATATGAAAAGAGACCATTAAGAATACAATCTATAAAAGATAGAGCTTTGCAAAACACTAGTAAACCTAGTACTTATGCCTTTACTCGAAGCAACTAGTGATATCGACAGCTATGGTTTTAGACCTAATCGAGACTGTAAAATTAAAATGACTGTCTCAGGATTGCTATTAAAACCCTGGACCTAGATAATCCATATACAGATATGGTAAAAAGATTTTTGAGAAGCAGGACTAGGTGCATACACTCAGTTAAATGAAGTGATACAAAAGTGGATCTTAGATGCTGACATCAAAGGATTATTTGATAACATAAGTCATAATTGACTTTTAACTAATCTATTTATTCACCCTCAATTAAAGAGTTTTTTGGAAAAATGGTTCAAAGCTAAGATATTTTTTTAGAAAAGTTTAATTGACCCTATCACTTGAAGTCAGATGCTGGGCCCCCCACACTATTTTTACTTTTAAAGGCCTAGAAAAAGCTGTGTACAAATCTATCCATCTAATAACTACTTATAAACTTAGATGATTAGTTTTTAAAGGACGGGTAATCAAAGCTGTTGAATTAGCTTTACTTTTTAAATAGTAAGGTACACCGATGATTTTTTGTATTTGCTAAAAACAACCTTAAATTTACCCATTCTAAGTATTTTAGACCGGCGGTAGACAAATTTTTAGAAGCTCCTCAAAAACTAAATTGTTTACTTTAAGGGTCACTTGGATTTATTAGAATAGACCTTAAAATACATGGCTGCAAAAGAAACATTTTATATCAAAAAGGGTATAAAGGAGGAATTGCACTTTATCTTAACAAAAGAAAGTTATAAACTTCACGGCAAAAATAAAATAAATTTTCCATTTTTAAAATCCTGGAGGCAGTTGATATGAGAACCAAACTTAAACATATCATCAGAGGTTGGCCATTTTATTTTAAATTAGATAACAGCTCGCGTTACTGAACCGGGCTAAATAAAGTTATTTACTTAAATTGCGAAAAAGGTTGAAAAAAATCCCATGCTGGCTAATTTACCCATAATGTACTCCTTAAATAAGAACAATACTCCAAATCTCAGTGAGTCAATAGACTATTACTCTCAAACAATTAACATTAACTGATAGGAAGAGGGGAAAGAAAATTTAAATTTTTTAATTAGACTTTTAGTTTTTAGGCGAATCTTTTAAAATGAAAGAAGATTATAAAAAGAAGCTACTAAAATAGTATATTTACTGGATCCTACTTAAGCAGATATATATTATATTTATCAAGTAACATTATTCAACTCGATTTAATAATAATACACGCCTTCCAGGATGACCTGGTAAACTTGAGCTAATTAAATTTAATGCCCCACAGGCTTGAACTATATCACACTTAAAAACAGCTATTCATTAAGCAAAGGGCCGTATATCATGATGCAGTTACCATAACCGATAGATCTTAACTACTTAATGTATAATAATATACATATATATATACCATGTCAATCAGATTAAAAAGGGAGCTAATAAATTTGCATTAAAAAACTTAGCTTTGACTAACATGAAAAAGAAAACACCCATTACGTTTGTGGCCCCATTTGTAAATTTTACTGTCTATTTAGTATTTCCAGCTTTACTTATTTGCCTAAACACACATTTTTTTAAAGATTTGTTGGGCTGACCTGTTTGCGTTGTGAGGCGCACTGGCTTATTTGAGTTCTGACAGCATGCTTTGTCTTATCTTTAATTATCGTAAAACCACGAACAATTTACTTGTTTCTTCTTTAAATGCTAACATAAAATTAAATATAATAATATATACAGATTACGCAAATAGCTTTGGTAAAGTTTAAAGATTTAAACTATTTTACTCTGATTTAAAACCGTCAATTCAAATAAGTTAATTGAAACAAGAGATAGAACTTATTTAATGATAAGCTAATCGCCAAATTTAACATAAAAAACTTAAGAAGTATAATTAATAGTATAAGATACTAATTGTAATTACTTAATTAAATCATATACTTTATGAAAAATTGAAAGTTAAATTTTAAACCAAAATAAAGTAAAAACAATTATTGAATAATAATTAAAAAATAGTAAACCATTAGTTGTCAAGAACTTGTATTTTTACAAATATGTTTAATTGTTAAACTTACAGGAAAACTTAACTCCAATGAAAATAATTAATTGATAAAAATCACACAAGCTAGTCTTTTATTATATGAATAATATTAAACAAGTTAATTTTTAATTTCAAGTTTCTATTAAAATCTAATTAGGAAAGTAATAATAAATATTAAATAATTAATATAAATCTCACAAATCTTGTTCTCTTGCTAATTAACTTTAAGTAGATAAAATTATCTTATTAGATATTAGTAATATTTCGTACAAAGGGTATCAAATAAAACTTGATTAAGTTGTTTTAAAATCAAAGTAAATACTAAGAAATTAGTGGAATAAAATTCCTAATACAATAACTAATCAATAGTTAACAATACTTTATAAAACTGTGTTTACTTGTTAAAGCTTAGTGGAAACTAAATGGATTTAAATTGTTGGGATTATAAAAATATAAATTTAGTAAAAATATCTAAACTAATCATAGTAACAATAATTTATTATAAACCCAAAGTAAATATTTGTATTAATTCTGAAATAACCGTAATATATATAAACTAAGTCAACTAAACTTAATAAAAATTAGTTAAGTAATAACTAACCGTAATAAATACCTTTTATTTAAATTGTTTACTTTTAAACATTACTTAAAATCAATAGGTTACCTTTGCACCAAATTGTAAGTTAAAAAAGTTATAAATTCAATAAATTATAAAGTTATAAAAATAGTTATTAAAGCAAACTAAAATTAATTACTTGCTAAAAATATTATTTAAAATAATTAACCAAATTAAAATAAATCTTAAAAATCATTAGTAAAATAAAATAAGGAATAACTAAAATAAAATAAAAATTATTATAAAAATTACAAAAGCTACTCTCTTAATATAGAATTAACTCTAAACAAATTACTTAATTAAATTAAACTAAACTAAATTATAAATAATTAAATAATTATAATAAATTATAAAAATTAATAAAATTAAGACTAAAATTAGTAAATAAAGTATTATAGTTTATATAACTTGATATAATTTATTGTGTTAGATAGAACACTTTGTTTATCTATAGTAATATTATTTAGGTAATTGATTTTAATGATAAATTTGGGCTTTAATTGAGTTAATATTTCTTAACTATATATATTAATTTCTTGCTTATAATTGGATAATTATTATTTAATTCTATTTATTTTTAAAAATGTAATTTACTACCTATTTTATGTGAGTTGTTACACACTTTATTTTAAATTTATTCTTCATTGAATCTTAATTTTAATTATAATTTTATAACTTAATCTATTGAAATAGTGAACAATAATATTTTGAGTGATAGTCCTATAAAAATGTTTATTAAAATACAAATACTTATTTAACAAATAATCAAGATAACTTTATACAAAGCTAAATAATTAAAAGAAATAACTATGAGTTTGGCTCTAAACACAGTCCTAAACACTATTCCTATTTTATTCTTATTTCTATTCCATTTCCAATTCTATTCTATTTTTAATCAGATTCTATTTTAGTTTATTCTATTCCACAAAATTATTAAAATAATCCTAATATAAATATGAAATCTCAATTCAATAAAATATAAAACTGGCGAAACCAAAAAAATAAATTAAAAAATGTGTTTCATATTAACATCAATTCAGGAGTATTTTTGGGATTAAACAAATTGTAAAATTGCCAAAACACTAAATTATAAAAATCAATCTCAAATTCCATTATCAATTTAATTGTAAAATATGGTTTAAATTTCAAGTAAACTTAATAAATTAAAAAATGACTAAAAAAATAAACTATAAATAAAATTATGGAATATGTCACATAAAGAAAATATAATAAAATATTAAATGTTAAAACACCCAAATTAACCTCATTAACAAATTAACATAAAAAAAGTTAAAATCGCCTACAAAAATACGATAAAACAATCTTGCAAAACACTGTATAATAAAATTAAAAATTCAACAAACTAGAAACAATCCAAAATACTAAAAAAATCTATACTTGATAAAATTAATTCTTTAAAGAAAAAATCTAGTTTGGGACTTCTTAGTGGATTATGATCTTTTTATGAGACTTAAACTTCTAGTGCAAAACAACACTAACACTAAAACTAAATTTAATTTTTAAACTATTGTCTTTGTCTTATAGTAATGAACTAATAAAATCTATTCTGGACAAAATACTAAATAATTATAACCCTTTTCAAGAACAAAGTTTTAGATATTTATTATATTAATTTGATACCAACTTCCGGGTTTTCAAAGTGCTAAATTTTTAGCAAATAAAACAATTATTGGTAATGTATTTTTGGAATAATAATATACTTCTTTTTAGAAAACTCAAACTATTTGACTATTTATGCATTAAGAAAAAAAACAAAAAATGTTACTTAAGTCTTTAATTTATTAAACCTAGCTTCTTTGTGCAAGTCTCAGTCTCCAAAACACAAAAATACTAATAAAATATTGTACTATGTAACAAGCAGGTGCTTATTTAGAGCAAGAAACAAGGATATTATAAACTTAAATTTTAATTTTTATTAATACATAAACTTCTAACTTCTTAAAGCATATGGGTTTATTTTTGTAGCTATTAGTAAAATATATAGAACGAAATAAATCGTATTTTTAATCTAATCTTGATCCCCTTGCCTAGTCAAACTAATTTTCTTAATAAAATTTGGCTTATTTCTTAAATATTGCCCAAGCTAAACGGGTCCTAATTAAATAATACCAATCTATAAAAACAAAAACTATTTATAAAACTCATACTAAGACTTAAGACTCCTGTTATTAAGTAAAAGATTAAAATATTTTTTAAATTAAAGGGCTCTTAGCTTAATAGGTAGATTATCTAATTGTCAATTAGGAGGGTACCATTTCAAATCTGGTAGAGCTCTTGCTCTTTTTAGCCTCTTAACTAAAATGAATTTTTCAAAAATCAATAAAAAAAAGATATGCTTAATTATGACTTAGGTATTCCTTGTTTAAGTCTAACTCTAATCAATAAAGATAAAAAAAATGTTTTCAGTAATAACCTTTCGTCGGAAAATTTATTTGGTTTTATTACTCCTACCTTGGTATGAAACAGATTATATTAATAAATTAATTTAAGTAACGGATTAAGATCTTAATGAAGATGTAAAAATTTGTAAGATGGCAGAGGCAGATATATCACCCCAGGTGAGCATTTAGATTTAGCATTTCTAATACCTGAGCACAAACAAAATAATAATCCTTGAAGTCTTCATATTCAAGATCTGTTTCTTTTAAGAACTCCTCATAATACTAATTCTAGAAGTCTTAATAAAATTTTATTGTTGCAAACTAGGTCGGATGGCTTAGTTGATAGTTGATAGTTGATTCTTATTTTTTCTTAAATTTATACAGCGTACCTTCAAGGCTAGCCTTAATTGACAACATGTCCGGCTTGATTTTATTTAGTAATATAAAAGTCGTACTCATAGTCTTTAAGGCGTTGTACCCGAAGTCCGATTATATTTATTATTCAACATATATTGAGTATTATTAGTCTATTTTAGTTTAAATATAAAAATATAAGAGATCAAAGAAATATAAGGTAAAATTAGTTTATTTGAGCCTAATATCATAGCCAGAGCACCAACTATCAGAAAATAAGAACTTTTGTAAATATATTACATTTAGTTAAAAAAATAAGAACTTTAGCTTCCGTTAATTTAGTTTTAGGTAGATATAATTATTTTGTTATTTTACCTTAACACCCAATTATTAATTTAGCTTTTTATTCCTTCTAAATTGACTAAATTTTAGTGTTGATGTTTATTGTGAGATATTTTAATGTAAGACCAAATGTTTACTTTATTAAATTAATGATAGTTAATTCTATACTAAGATACTACCTTTGGATCAATTTGAATTACTTTAAACGGTTTATTCAACATAGATTTTAAATAACCCAAAAGAATATAAAGCCTCTCCGGTTAAGAGGGTCTTTATTTAATTATTCCTAAAGCTAATGATGGTAATAGGCCACTAGGAATCCCCACTACACTTGATAAATGCTTACAAGCTCTGCTCAAACTGACACTGGAACCAGTAACGGAGACTACCAGTGACGCTAAGAGTTTTCCGAAAAGATAGATCAACCAATAATGCCCTTGCGGAGATAAAATACGCTATAAGAGAAGATTACGTGGACTAATTTGTATTAAACGCGGACATCCTGAAATTATTCGATAATATTTTACACGAATGAGTAATTAACAATGTACATTACCCCATAGTTTAGCTAAAAATCCTACCTACACAAATGGCTTAAAGCAGGATTTATATACTTAATTGATTATGAGACCAGCCTTACTTAAACTTTCCAAGGAGCTATAAGATCTCCGGTGATAAGTAATTACGTTATGGATGGATTAGAAAAAGCGGATAAAAATATGTTGAATACTTAAATAAATTTAAAAAAGGTGACAAAACGGTGCGATAAAGAGACAGTTACGCTTTAACCCAAAGAAGACTGGTATTTACCAAAATTAATAACATCCGGTATGCAGATGACTTTGTAGTGTTTGCTCGAAGCAGGCTTAAAGTAAAAGAAATAAGGAAATTGAACATTCCAATTTAAAGTAAGTTAAAATGAGCATAATGTACGTCTTCTATATCAATATAAAAATATTATTGGTGCTGGTTGTATTACTATTTCTACTTTTCCAGATAATAATAATATAGCTGAATATCGTATTAGTAATATAAAACATATTATTTAATTTCTTATTCCTATTTTTGGTTGAATTTACGCTACTTACTAGTAATTATTTGTTTTTATTTAAAGTTTAAAGAAGCTAATCTTATTCCTAATAATCCGATACTAGCTAAAGATGAGTCATATAAATTGATCTTTGCTATTAAAAATATAAATATACCTATTGATTATATTTCACCTGCTTGAATTGGCTTTAATAATATGACAAATATTGTATGTAAAAATTTTATAAAAGTAATAAGTAAATCTTGGATTATTGGTTTTACAGAAATAAAAGTAGTTTTATCTATTTTAAATTGAACCGCAACAAATGATTAATACTTTTTCAATTACTCAAAAGGTGATGGAATTGTACTAGAGGCTATTGCTAATTTGATAGGAACTTACCGTTAAAAATATTTATAATACAGTTGTAATTACTTCTTAGGATGGTATTAATTTTTTAGTACAATACTTCTTTAAAACTATTAAAAGAAATTAAAGCACTTGAATATCGAATATGAGCACGATCTTTTCATAAATATTATGGTAATTATACATCACTTAAAAAATTCTTAATCAAATGCATAAAATTCGTTCTATTCGACTACTTAAAAATATTCATTCTTGAATCAACATAATAATTTATTTATTCTAGTAATATTAATTAATAGATAGTTTACTAACCCGATATAACCACCAAATAAAATTAAATTTAGATTTTAATAAATAAAATAATAAGATAAACTAGTATTACGCTTTCCCTAACCAGCAAGTTATACAGAACTTTATTTTAAATAAAAAGTATAAGCTGCGCAACTACCATACTCACCAAGTAAAATATAATTAGAAATAAAAATTAGAATAAAAAATAATAAGCTGCGCATCACATATAGCTTTAAATATAAAATTTAAATAAATAAATTAATTAAAATTAAAAACTAAAAATAAGTTTAAAAGATAAAGTTGCTCTTATTCCATTATTAAATTAGTTAATAAAAGCTTACAAGTTGACATTATTCTTCTTTTGAAATTTAAGTTAAAAGCTCTCAAAGAGTTAAAATTGCGCTATACATTAAGGTATTAAATATTATAAATATAACAATTAGAATATTAAAAATAATTAATTAAAGTTAATATTAGAAGTTTTGCGCGTATCACTTTTAAAAATTAAATAAGAAATAAATTTAGTTATATAGAATTTGCGTATCTCAGAATTGAAATTAAATTTTATATATATATTCATATAACTTTTTGCGCATCTCAGAATTTAAAAGTAAAATTAAGAATTAAATAAGAAATAAATTAGAAATAAGGAAGAGTGAAGGGAGCAGCAGGTAATTAAAATTTTTTTAAAAAGGGCCCCTTTGCCACTAAAAATTATTTTTATTATAAAAGTATTTACTTGTATCAATTAATAATAAAAAATCTTACAAAAGTATAAATATAAGTTATTAGTGCTCTGTGTGCTTTTTTAGTTGAGT
>Ga0153947_1000177_pt1 | contig 29884 bp, 42 predicted proteins | sample TSNJ031MetaG_FD_104697 | JGI IMG/M metagenome (GOLD analysis project Ga0153947, IMG submission 104697) | Attine ant fungus gardens microbial communities from New Jersey, USA - TSNJ031 MetaG | ecosystem: Host-associated > Fungi > Mycelium > Unclassified | place: USA: New Jersey, Wharton State... | reverse complement strand
TTCTTTTTCTCTTCCGTAGGCTCCGTAGATACCTCAGCCGCGAGGCGAGATATTTCTGAAAATGCAGCACGAAGAAGATCGAGATCAGAATCCAGACACTCTGCTCGACTTTTCATCTGACCACAAAACTCGTCAGCGTAGAATAGGCCAAAAAAAAGAGTTCATCGTACAGCTGCAATGGTATCACTCGCAGCGACGAGTTCATGATGATGGTTATACACCAACGACTGTCGTTCACTGTCTAATTCCCTGATTTCTGTATATAGATGTGTATATATACATCTTTCATCAGTTAAATTCGTGCTTTTTTCTTTGTCCTCCACATCGAAGTAAAGCAAGAAAAAAAGAAAGATAAGTACCCGTGATTAAATCGTTCTCTCGTTTGATAAGCGTTGGAAGCGAGGATGTCATAATGAGTTGCTCATAATAAGACTTTGCATCAAATGCATTGGAATCTAAAGTATCAAACAAAATAACAAGGTAAAATATAAAAGTCATCAGAGATCTCAGAGCAAAAAACCTACCCATATTCATCGGATTCATCGCGTTTCCTGAAGACATTGGAACTCCCATCCCCAATCCATAATGCTTTCTCAGCAAATCTCTTGCTCGCGTCTGTTGTTGTTGCTGTTGCGGTGGTTGTTGTTGCATAGGTGGTGGTGAGCTGGGCGTAGTAGCTCGACGACCTGGCAAATTTGTGACTGACGTAGAGGAGGTTTGATTCACAGAGCTTGACGCCGGAGTTACCGGCGCGGAAGGAGAAGGGACTGGCTTTGTATTTCGGGCAGTCCGCTGTTGAGGTAATGAAGAAGACATTAGAAGGAGACATGTGATCACAAATCCCACCAAACTTATCTTATCCTGTCATCCCAAAAGCTGTCACAACTTTTAGTTCTCGGACATTTGCTTGGTCTCTTAAGCCATTAGGACAGACCAAGCAATATAAATATTACAGACAGAAACGACAACAGATAAAACAGACAGCACAAGTCACAGCAAGAGGTCATCAACTCATAGTCAGTCCCATGAAAAGTAGATATAATACAGGCATGTACACAATCCAACAACAATGGCTACTTTCCATTTTCTCTCACATTTTTTGTAACTCCATTATTGGGCGGCGGTTGGTACATATACGGATGAAGCGTTAGAGGCGTCGCCGTCCTCTGTGTATTATCGACCGGTCGCGGGCAATAATAGCTCGTCCGATGATCTTGATTAACAGTTGAAGATCCACCAATGATAGGAGATGGAGTATTTTTTGGTATCGTCGACAATGACCAAGGCATCGCTAATGTTGCTGTAGTTGCTGTCGCGCTTTGGGGTGCTTGCGATGGTGTTGTGCTCGTCAAATTCTTCGAAGTTGTCGTTTGCTGCTGTTTCAATGCAGGTGAAGCAGCAGGCGTTGATGCTTGACTAAGAGGAGGAGACGGAGTATTAAATGAGGCTCCCGAGTTGACAGTAGAAGTAGTGGTCTGTGTAGCAGGAGTGTCGGCCACAGATGGACTTTGAGCCTTTTCATTTTCATTTTCGCGCCGTCGCTTCGGTACGCGACCAGAACTCTCCTTGAGCCCTAGACTTGTTGCCTTGATCAGAATCTGATGTCTGGAAGCTATCGATCAAAATGCTGATAGAATGGAGATTATTCTGAAGACGTCTACCTTGTTCTTGTATTACCCCATTGATTGACAACCCTGTCCCAATCTATCTCACCTGCAACTCCAACTGATCTACAGTCTTCGGCAAGCTTTTTCAATCGTTCAGTTTCCTCATCAGACCAAGCTCCAACTGTACCCGTAGCGACATTTGTTGATACAGGAGGAGACGCTGACACAGCGGGTGTGGATGTTTGTGGAGGTTGCGCAGCGGGGATGGGCTGAGACTGAGGCTGAGGCGGGGGCGGGGGATAATACGTGCCTGTATAGTACTGATGGTAGTATGGTGTAGTGGGGTATTGTCCCGGTGCATAGACAGAATACTGAGCATGAGGATATCCAGTCGGTTGTGCTGTAAGTGGGACTACAAACGATTGAGGATTGGTGATGATAGGAGTCGTATTTGGCTTGATGGATGAAGGAGCGGAGGGAGGCATTGATAAAGCACTCGCAGGATAGAAATGAACCCCAGTGTACATCTGCGGCGGAGGCTGAGATACTAGCTGGGATGGATTAGCTAGCTGAAAAAATGCACTCATCAGTAGAATACAAAAACCCTCATGAAAACGCTATTTCATCTACGTACGAGTATATCACACACACGCTTTGCTTCCGACAACATCGTTAATGGATCCACTTTGACGCTCGGACCCATATGATAACACTGAGCAACAACCAGCGGAGGCGTTGCTTTCTACACAGACGGGTAAGGAGAGAGTAAGAAAACAAATATAATGATTGCGACCGACCACCAGTTCTTCTGCAGCGCCATAAAATTCCGCGCAGAGATTTAGAACACGCCACTGGAATTCATAGTACTGATGATTTTGAGAATTGATATCTGAAAGGTGAGGAGGTCCAACGGAAGATGGCAGTTGTCCCTGGTAATAGAAACCCCCCTCTTGTCTTGAAGATCCGACACGAGTCTTTCTATTTTTGGAGCCACGAGGCCTACCTGGACGGCGCTTCCGGTCTGGCTCCTGAGTGTCTGGACCAATTTGCGAATTGTCTTGTTTACAGGATCCAGAATCCTCGGTACTGTCCGTCAAATCAATAAGCAAAGAAAAAGAGAGAGAGACAGAGAGGGTGTGTGCGTGTGCATGGAGGTCAAAGAAAATCACACCTGTTTTGATTCTGAGCAGGTGAGACGTTCGGCTGAGTCTCTGGCTCCGGCCGACTCAACTGTTCCTCAATATCCTCCTCATCCTCATCGCCTTCTTCATCATCCTCTTCGTCCTGTTCACCCATAACAGGTGCTGTAGTCGGAGTTTTTGTTTGAAATATAGCAGCTGTGAATGTTGGTTGCTGAGGATTGACAGGAGGATTCAAGGCATGGGATAGGGGTTGGTAGTGCTGAGGATTGTCCATAGGGCCTGTACAGTAAGTAGATCAGCGTCGGAAAAAAACGGGAGAGTCGTATTGGAATGGCCACCAACCAAAGAATATAGCAGATTACGTCGACCTAGGAGATAAGATATGTTAACGAGGAGCTGCATAAATGACAGGCACAAAGAGGAAGAAGAAGGATCTAAATTAGGCCGGGAAGGGAGGAATTGCGAGACGAGTTACCTGATTGACAACCTTTTATTGAAATATCAAAATACAGAAAACGAATACCCACCAGTTCTCGGAGATGAAAAGGTTGATTATTTCCCAAATGATATGAGAAGGAAAATGTTCAAAGATGATGCAACCAGGTTAAGAAAATATTAGAAGGGACAGAAAGCAAAGAGTCAAAGGTGGAATCGGCGTTGCTCGTCGTGCGATTCGGTTCGCGAGAAACTCGATCAAGCAGGTACATTCATTCTGTCACAATTGTTGTTACATATATGCTGTTGGTCCTTGTTTGCACGTAACTTTGTCGTTCACAATCATCCCCAGCAGTCACATTTGACGGGTATTGCCATCAAATTGGGGACATCATATATAGCCAGTTACCAGTGCCTGAACAGCCTATGTATTTTACTATTAATAGTACTCATACTTGCAAATATACATGTATGATAAGCTAGCTCGTAAGCAATTACTTCGTCTGAACCTTCCTAGTCAAGGTTCTCAACCTCTCTGCATTCTTCCGCCTCCTTTCAACGTCGACATCGACGCTCATATTGTTAGCCCTGGTGACACCGACATTACTCCTGGGGGCAATGCTATACAAGTCCATGGGATCATTAGGGATATGAACGGCGTTCTTCCTAAGACGATGTCTGTCCTCCTCTCTAGCTCTTGCAAGAATAGCATTCAGTCTCTCACGTTGCTGAACATCTTCAGGGCTAACAGCAATAGGAACGACACGATCCCTATAGGAGGCGGAACGTTTAATGATAGGACGAGACCAAGTGGAGACGAGTTGATTGGCGATATGCGCGATATCAGGGGTGACACGTTTGCATTTTGTATAGAAAATGATGAGACGGCCTAGACCAGACTCCTTGAGAACGGGACCGTCGATAAATTCCATTTTGCGGATGACGGCAAAGAGTTCACGCTGGATGTTGAGCGCAGGGAGGGAGGTGTCGGGAAGAGGATCGAGCCAGCGTCTGACACCTTCCAGAAGATTGTTGTCAATCATGGACTCGGAAAGGGAAGCTCTGGTGACAAAAAATGAGAAGGAGATGAAATGACACGGCGATACATACTTTCTGAGGGTTTCCATGACTTCTTTCAATAAACGTAACTTGGCAGTTGCGGGAAGCTTGTTCCTATTGGCACGTTCATCCTCATCAGCTGCATGAAGCATAGCTTCTCGCAAGCGAGCAACCTGGTCGTCTGCAAGACTATCTAGAACCTCGTCGGTATTCTTTTTCTTGCGCTGACGGTTGACTTTTTTGGGTTTGAGGATGGCCTCGAGTTGCATGTCCAAGCGCAATTTTGAAGCTGTCAATTTGATCAGTGAGAAGAGGGGATTCATTTACAGGAAAAGAGAGCGCACCTTGTTCAGGAGGAAGGTCGTTAGGGTCGATATTGAGAGGAGTCTTTCGCTTGCGCTTGCGCTGAAGGGGCCGATCGTCTGAGGCGCGCTTTGTCGAGCCTTGGGAGAGCTTATTTGGCTTTGCTGGGCGTTTTTCATGAACATAGTCGTCATCAGAGTCAGGGCCAGAGGACTCAGGGGGTTGTTTGTGTGGAGACCTGGGTGAGGGTTGCCGGGGAGCTGAGAGGAGGAGCTGGAGGTCTGGAAAGGGTGAGCAAGGGACAAGGGGAAGAGGAGAGGCGGACCATCGTTATCATCATCATCATCAGAAAATTCGGAGTCTGAGCCACCGAAGACTTCTCGCTCGAGATCGCGTAGCTGGGGAGGGGGCATGGGAGTGAAGGAGAGGAGGTGTGGGAATGATGGGAAACATATATGTGCGTGGGATGATGGGAAGTATCTATGCGTGGGATGATGGTGAGGATACATATATACATATGTATATGTGTGTGATATAGCTACATTGTGAGCGCGCTCTGTATGGCCCTGCACGCGCTAGCAGTCGCTCTGGGGACGTGGAAGATCGCTGGTACCCTTGCTGAATGGCTTGAATGGGTAGACCTGCTTGCGTTGTTCAACACATGCGCGGGATGTCGGGCCGCATGGCGGAATGAGGCGGTCCGTGAGGAGGTGCTGGGACGGATAATGCGGGGGTATGCCTGGGCACTGAGGCATTGTGAGCGAGAGCATGTGCGGTGGGTTGAGATTGGGCTGGCAGATGTAGACCTGCTGTGTGGGTGTGACCTGCTCTCCGTCTCCGGGAGTGGGGAACTGACAGTTGTTAGTCATTTCACTCAAAATGCCTCTGGACCAATATACTGCCCACGCTCGATCTGTACTCGAGACTCGGTATCCGACCCTGCAGGACGACTATGTGAGCACCAAGCTGGCTGCATTATGCCTTGCCCACTCGCGATACGTCCTGCTATTGCAGGCACTCGTGCACAGCTGCTCGTCGGCATATGAGCCTGAGCCGTTTCTGCGCAGAGCTGTCCGGTCTGCCCGATTACTTGCCTTTCCTCCCTCTCTCTCCTATCTCAACCAGCAACCCACCCAGAAACTTTCCATCAGCACCCACAAGCACAGACACGTGATCTCTCCACCCCAGCCCAGTCCCGCCACTTCGCTTGGTCTGGACATCGCCTCCTCCAGAACCAGGGCACCCATCCTGCGTGTGTTTGTCCCCTGCAGCTCATTTAATTCAGACTCTACTCTTGCTTGCCAACAGCATCTTGTGAATGCCGGTCTGTGGCATCATCTCAGCGTAGGTGATGTCGTATGCAATCTCGGCTACATTCCACCCTCCCACCGTCTTTTCTCTTTCCCTCGCCATACAATCTGGCTTCTCTTCAACGGTCTCTCTCTCGTCCCTTACGCCCTTCCCAACATCCTCCCTATCTACAACCCCATTGCTCTTCCATCTCCATTCTATTACTCCCATCTCTCCTCCAGCTTGACCTTTTCCATTCCTCAATTCCCTCCACTCAACCCCAATGCCCTTCCACAGCTCGCCATGCTCAATGTCAGTGCCAAGGTTAAGAGTCCAAATGCCCCCTCAGGTTGCGTCGACGTTACAAAATGGGTCTGGACCGCCACCCTTCCCATCAACGCCCACCCTCACCTCCAGTTCACTCCAGAAATCGGTCAGGGTTGGTGTGGACAGTGGGTCCTTGAGGCTGAAGGGACAAGTGAAGCAAGACAACATCTATGGGATATTCTCACCAACCGTCTTGTTTCTGCTGGTTCCACAGAGTGGGAGCTCATCAGAGAAAAAAGTGGGAATGGTACAATTTGGTTGAGGTTAGAGGCTCGTCCCTGTTTTGCTGATATTTGACTTGGTGTTTTTTTAGAATGGTCTCATTATGAATTAAACCAACTTTATGTCTGTGCTTCTTACATAGTTTTAACGCACATAGACATCCCTGGTATCTCAAGCAGTATTCTGCTACTCATGTATGAGCTTGAGCATTCACAGCAGATAAGATCTACACACCAGCTGTTTTTCACTCAACTACTCTTCCCACCTGTCTTCTTGCGAGAATTTCTTCCCGCTTCTGCCTTATTAAATCACCGGCTCTAATGTCCCATCTATATGCCCAATACCCTGCATAACCAAATACACCCATAGCAATAAGATGACCACCAGGGTCTAATAGAAAAAGAATCACCACGATTCAATTATTGAGAAAATTCAAACGTACTGTCAAAGAGATTTCTTTTCTGAATACCCAATTGACCGAATCGCGTAGCGAGGCCAAACAGAGAGAAACCTAATATGTTAGATAGCAAGGCCATGGTAGTTCACGTTCAAGACTTGACAAAATACGAACAAGCAATCCGTATCGCCACACCTTACAATCAATCTCCTCCGCCATCATGGAACCTCCCAATACTCTTTCTACCGAAACTAAACTCAATTTGGGAAAGCAAAAGAAGGATGCTGGTGATCAAGCATTTAGGCAAGGCGGTACGAAAGAGGGTATGCACTATATGTCAAATCTTGTACTAGTAACAGAGAAATTTTCAGCTATGAAGCAATATCATGAAGTGACGAGAATTTCGAACTTTTTGATGTTCTCCCTCTTCGCTGATTCATTGGACAGGCTTTGTTGTATTTGGTTGGAATCGACAAGTAGGTTCTTGTCTTGTTTTTTTATTGCTGTATTTTAATCCTCCTGAAAGAACAGCATTAAAAAGTCTTGGGTTGTCATCCCCTGACAAGACTGGCGGCTCGACACAGGACCCTCATCAGAACGATAAAACAGAGGTCAAGAACTTGGAAAAAGTTTGACTGCAACTGAATCTATTCACTTCTAGGTTGATGATATTATTGGCAAGATTTACGCAAACATGTCTGCATGTCATATCAAAAATGAAAATTGGAAACGTGCTGTGGAAACTGCAGATAAGGTCCGCTTTGGGGGTTTCGCTTTGTTCTAGTTCAATGTAATGAATACCTAGGCTCTTCACAAAAACGAAAATAACACCAAGGCTATGTTTAGAAAAGCAAAAGGTCTAGGGGAGCAAGGGTATTTCGAAAAAGCCAGTAAAATCTTGGAGGATATCAAAACGAAGAGTCCATCCGGTTCGTTATTTCAAAACCAAACGGCCTCATCATTTACCTATCCATCTATCATAAATATCTAGATGCTTCTGCTGCAACGATGGAATTGGTACGACTCAGGAAAATAGATGATCAACGTGAAAAAAATCATAGGCAAAAGCTGAAAGGTGATGAATTCTCCAATTGAAACCCCCAAATTTAATATTGACTGTAACTCCAATCTTAGGTTTCCTCAATAAAAAGAAGGAAGGTAAAGCAGAAGAATGAGAGAGGAAAAGAAGAAAGAGTATTTCAGTATTTAGGTCATTCTTTTGTCGTAGAGTCTTTTTATTCTGGAACAAGTTTCAGCAACCTGGCTCGACAAAGTCCTTCATACATCTTATCTTTCATATGATGACGATTTTGGCAGTATCAATGCTAGCGACAAACGATTATTGGGAGGCTCAACTGGAATTTTAGTAAGGATGTCGTGCACATTTGAAAAAGAGGTGGAGGAGCTCGTTTCACTGAAGTGAAAAAAACATAATAAGGGATTTTTCACAGTATGTGACGTCCATCGTGACATTTGTATTCTGAAGCGCGCACATCAATACCCGATCCGATGCGTCCACAACCGACCACTACCTTACTAGCCAACTCATACCTCATTTTTAATAGACTGGATACCTATATTTCCGAAGCTCTTGATGTGGAGGATACATCTGATACTCAGTATAACGGATTTGCTCCCGGAAATGATGACAGCCCCGCGTACTGCCGTCTGTTCGATGAAATTTACATTGCAACCAACCACAAACTTGGGTCTAGAATTAAATATGAAGAAACTCATGTTGGAATAGATGATGTAGACAACACTGTTTGGGTTGAATGCTTTGACCTCAACTGAATTGAACTTTTGTTCTTCTCCTCCAAGGCAATTAAACGGGCCCAATCCTTGCTCTTCCAGACTCAGCCAAACAAACAAAATATACTGAAAGCTGGATATCGTATGGTAGGTTGGATTTGCAACCTTTGGTGGAAAAACATCTTACAGTCTGACCAAGGGAGGCTCAACTATTGTGAACATGAATGTCAACACGGTCTTGACTGCATTGCTTGGCCAGGAATGGGAAACCTTACTGAAGAGGTTGTTTTACTAATTTTTGTGCTGGTTTTCATGCTCATCATTTCCCTCCATTGTTTCTCTTAGAATTGGCATTGCGGTAATGCTTCACCTTCTAGTGGATACGTCAATTTTTGTTTCCTTGCCAAATGGATGTCTGTGTCAGATGACTGGCGAGCCATTTATCATACCTCCCGGAGATGTTCAAAATGCAATTACAAAAAGCACTGAGAAATATTTGAAACGTACTCTTTCAATTGAAAACAACGAAGAGCTTCCATCCAAACGCCGTAAGCTAGAGTCTGGGAAAACGCGACGAGATACATACAAGATCAAAACGTGAGCAGAAATTCGGGTTCTTCGGTCATTTGCTCTTACATCTCGACAACACTCACAGGCCTTCTCTCATCTCGATTCTCCGGGTGAGAATGCTCTATGCGCGTCCCAACTACATTCCGAAATCAAATACATTAGTCATAGGCTTACCGTTACGGCGTGAGTTTATCTCGATCAGACATCAGTCGAGTCCGATTATTGACTTGAGGTGTGAACAAGATGCTCTCAATATAGGCAACCGAGATGGTTCTATGTTTCATGAACCCTTGGGAAAGCCCCTTGTCTGGGATGTCAAAGACTATGCTCTGAAAGCCAGGCACATCTTACGATATATTTTCCCTCGACAGCATGGCCTGAGTAACCCATTCAAGTTCAATTGTCTAGGTAGTGCCTACGAATATAGAGACTACATGGATCGTGAAGATGAGATTGAGGTGAGAATCTAGAATCTCTCTTCATTGTTCTCTGACCAGAAAAACTGTTAGAGGGCTATGAAACTTTCCAAGAATGCGAATACCCCCAAACGGCTGAAAGACATCGTCCCTATAATCGATAAGATGGTCTGGAGGCATTTGAAGTGTCCCTATAAGCTGCTTTTCAATAAGTTCTGCCCATCAAAGGTCTTATGATTCAAACAACAATGTATGTTTGTTGATTATTTTTGTATAGGTGAGGCAGGAACCGAGATTGGATCTTGATGAGAACACCATACTGGTTTGCCCTTTTCAATTTCTCTTCATTACGTGATTCCGATATTTTCTCTGAAAGGAGTGGATGTCAGAACGTTCGGTTCAAATTCAAACCCAAGGGCCTCTGGATGCCAATACCTCGTCGTTCAATGATGTTAGCTTTCGCACTAGTTCGGATGATGTGGTGCCAAAACCACGGTTTGCCGATTTTACTTGCTCATATGCAGAGGCAAGTTTATGTTCATGTACTGCCTATATAAGACTTTGGAAGGCTGATTTTATCAGGTGTTCCAATACGTCGTAGCTGTAGTCAAGGTCGTAATACCTAAAACTCTTTGGGGAAGCAAGAAGAACTTCAAAATTATCATGCAATGTATGTTCCATGCAAAGAATTACTTTTGGCAACACCGGTTGAGTTTTTCTAGATATCAAGAATTTTATCACGGGTCGTCGTTATGAAACGTTGAGCCTACATGATGTTCTCCAAGGTTTCAGTTCATCTGATTGCGATTGGTTAATCCCACCTGGTCCTGGAGCAAAGCAACAACATCGTGTGTGCGTATCAGATGCAGTCAAACGAAAGGAACTTCTAGAAGAATTTCTTTTTTGGTTTTTTGACTCTTTTTTGTTGCCTCTGGTCAAGGTTGTTAAGTGATTCCATGCTTTAGTTGCCCTTTCTGTTAATTTGGTATTAGACTGGCTTTTACGTGACTGAGTCCTCTGCTTTCCGGAATCAGCTCCTTTATTTCAGACAAGACGATTGGGCTACATTATGTGCACCCCTCATTGCAAGGCTGAAGTCAGCTACTTTCGAAAAGCTGCCCGAGGTAATATATCACTTCCCACTTTAATTTCAATGAATGTCCTGATTCTTCTCCAGATAGATACCTTGGCAATCCTCAGACAGCGGGACCTAGGATTTTCATTCGTTAGGCTTCTCCCCAAGGAGACTGGAGTTCGTCCAATTGTCAACTTACGCAGGAAATCCAAGGTCACTACTATACGGTCACTGCCTCGTAAATCCTTGCTTGATTCTGATCTTGTTCAAGACTTCTAGCCGATCGATCAATAAAGTCCTTCAGACCACATTTGACCTCCTGAATTACGAAAAGGTGCATCGAATACCTCCTGAACCTTGAATACCGTATCTTATCGCCGTTGTTTGTGTTTTTAGAATTCCAGACCACATTTGACCGGTGTTTCCGTCACAACGGCTGATGAAATCCACGCGCAGCTTCTCAGCTTCAAATCTAAAATAAAGCCTCATAAATGCGGTCCTATGTAAAGTCAATCTTAACAGCAACGATTTGAGAAGCTGATGTCTCCTTCAAGGCCAAAACTCTATTTTGTCAAGGTGGACGTTCAGGCTTGCTTTGATACTATTGATCAGGGGAAATTGTTGGGTATTATCCAAAATCTGATATCCGAGGTAGAAATCATTGCTCTATGTCAAGGCACCGACTATATGGATTCTGTTTAGGATAACTACACGGTCAGGAGACACGCACAGATCAAAATCCATCATGGTCGTGTGTGTAAATATCATATCAGAAAAGCATTCCCCAAAGGTAGGTTATACATTGTATGCTTGGCTAGGCCTATGGGGTCGACATCCATCTTAGACGAAGATCCGAATTTCATCGACTTGGCTATCGAACTGGCTAGCGTCCTTCGACATACAATTTTTCTGGACCAGGTACTTAATTTATCTTCTGACTTCGTTTCTGGTGATATTTAGAATCACACAGCCTGAAGCCTTGACAGTGACTAAGGATAGTGTACTCCAGATGTTGAACTCCCACATCATGGATAACATTGTGAAGGTGAGTAGATAATTTAGTTACTGGCGGAAAATGTGACTCAATCCGACCAGATTGGCAATAATTACTATCGTCAGGTTGTTGGCATCCCGCAAGGTTCCGTTCTGTCAACCTTGTTGTGTTCATTTTTCTATGGCGACCTGGAACGCCAATTTGGATCATACACGGATAGCCCAGACAGTGTAGGTGTCTTCTATTTGGCGGCTGAACTTGGCTCAATCAACACCAGACACTATTCAGAGTAGTTGATGATTATCTCCTCGTGACGACGAATCTCGTCAAAGCAAGGTCGTTTCTTGATATGATGAATAAAGGTTTCCTGCTCTTTCGTAAACATCATGTCATGTTGCCAACGTATAGTATAGGTCATCCAGAGTATGGTTGTTTTATCTCAAAGGACAAGACGATGACCAATTTTGACTACGATCATCAAATCATGAATGTAGTAGATCAACGAGCACGGCGTGCGTGGTCCATTTTTCATACTAAATCCATTGTCTGAAAGAGGTCACACATAGATTTCCATTGGTGTGGGTATGCCATTGACATGAAAGATTTGTCTATATCTGTCGATTATAGTCGTTATCACGGCACCAGTAAGCCTTCAATGAGTCCCAACTGGCGATTGCCATTGATGAACGAATATTCAGGTTTATCGAATACTTTGACAATTGCCCGTGGACGTAAGCCTGGCCTTAATTTCGTTCGAAAAATGCTCAGGTGAGTGGTATTTATGAACAATCAGAGTTACCACTGATGTAGCGCTTAGGCTAGCCCAAGCGAGGTGTCATGTAATTTATACGGACCCTGATTTAAACAGAACGTCCGTCATTTATCTCAACATTTACCGGAACTTCATTCTTGTTGCGATGAAAATGCATTGTTATCTCCGAGAATGGCATGCCGGTTGGTACAAACAGACCAGCCTCATTTGTAGTCCGTCCTGAACCAGTTCCAAAAGAGGCAAACTGATTCCTTGGCAGGAGCTGTGCAGGAAATGATAACCAGTCTATTTCCTTATATGCACAAGCAGTCAAGACGGGGGCAATTACCCAGTGATGCAACGAAAATTGTGGCCTGGTAAGGGTTTACCAGGGTTAGTAATTTGTTTTGATTCGTAAGCTGAATCGCGTCAAGGTTAGGTTACCATGCCTTCCGTGAGATTTTGTCACGAAAGCCTGCGCGATATAGAGCCATAATCAAATGGTTGAAGTCTCAACTGAGTAGTCCACGTTACCGAAGTTGTGAGAAACGGTTTCGAGGACTCGTTGACGATGGTCTATTGAGCATGACAAGCGTTGTATATTGATTTGCGTCTAGTTTATTCTTTACACGTGATATTTGATTCCGCAAATAGACTCAAATCTTATCTGTCAGATGTTGCGCAGGTCACGCCTATTCGTTGTATCTTACCAATGTTTTCTTCATATCGTACTATGGAAGTCGTTTCGTTTTGTTTCTTCCAATCACATGCGTCACACGGTCAACCCTCCGCTTAAATTCCTCTCCAACTTGCGTCACCTTCTCTACTACAAATGTCGAGTGGTTTTTACTCCCTGAAAGCCGAGCTTCCCAATGGCAACATGTATGATTTTGCAGACTTACAAGGCAAAACGGTCCTGATTGTAAATGTTGCGTCCAAGTGGTAGGCTGTATAAATTACGGAAGTTTCAGACTGATTCATACTCGTTCTCATCCATAGCGGGTTCACTACCCATTATCGCGGACTTCAGGCTCTGTATGACAAATACAAGGACAAGGGACTGGTCGTTCTAGGTTTCCCTTGTAATCAGGTATGTCGTCATACCCCTGTCCCTCTGACATCGATTCTTGGAATTGAAGCTCGTGGTCTTCAAGTTTTACCAAGAACCAGGTTCTGCTGAAGAGATCCAGAGCTTTTGCTCCATCAATTATGGTGTAACATTCCCCCTGATGAAGAAGTCGGATGTAAATGGTGACAACGCCAACGAAGTTTACAAATGGCTGAAGAAAGAGAAAGCTGGCCTTTTGGGTTTGACCCGTATCAAGGTATAGAGATCTCGTGTCTGATAGTCATGACTTATATTTCGCCTTCAGTGGAATTTTGAGATGTTCTTGGTCGACAAGAATGGAAAGGTGGTCAACCGTTGGGCGTCCACGACAACGCCTGAATCCATCGATAATAATATCGCTAATATTATTGGATAATCTTTTCATGGTTTGCTTGTATGTACAATGTATGACAACGTCACTACCTCTCTTATATTGTCCTTTGTTTACTTCATGCTCTGTTGACATTAGCACCCATGTTATCATATTATACTTAACTTGCTTTATTTACTGTTTTGTTGCCTTGCACTTAGCTTTCTCCATTATCAAGTCTACTTAGGGTCACCCTTGGTGGATCCAAGGGTTCGACTGTAGTTGCATCTTGAGTTTCAATTTGGTTATTATATAGCTTGAATTTCCTAGATCGTGACACGGAGAGAATGTCAGGGAGCGCGGGCCAGACCTATCATTAAATATACCAAAATGTGCTGCTATCGCTCATGTTGGATGTGGGGTCGATGTGGTCATGATTGGAGTCTCTAGCTTTCCCCTTGCTGACGGATGTCCATGGGACTCTCCCGGTTGATACTACTTGATACTACTACGATCATTTACAGTCGTGTGCGAGGGTACAGTCAATTAGTTGTCCATCTAAGATACTCTATGCATAAGTTACGAGTGCAACTACCTCGGAATGACGGAGTCCTCGTTCTTGATACCGACCTCATCGTTCGTACTTTCCTCTGTTTCGTCATCTGAGCCTGAGCTGCCCTCTGCACTTCCATTTTCCTCGCTACTGTCATCATCCTCATCGTGATGTACTTCGTCCTGACTTTGCTCGTCTTTTCCGCTTTCTTCGCTTTCCTCTTCTTGAGAGTCTATAGCGTCCGCGTAAAAACTCTCCAAATCCTGTGCAAAGACACCTTTAGTGTTCTCCTGCCTTGAATTGGGCCTCGAAGCTGACGTAGGAGTCAGAGTGACAGGTATAGCCATTGTCTTGCTACGTTGACTAGTCGATGAAATAGCCATCACTACCGGTGCGATGGGCTTGTCGTCCTCTGAATCCCTCAAAGAAGGTTCAACACCTTTTTCCAGCCAATCGGGCAGCAAACTGTCCATTTGCATGGGCTTGCCAAGAACCACACTAAGAGAGCCGATAAGGGCATATCCATCTTCTGAAAGACGTCGGGTCAATGGATCTGAGATACGATCATTGATATTATTTACCAAAGTGACCACCTTGCTCCACAATTACTCCAGCTTTTCCTTCAAAAAGCACCAGAAGAACTTGTTCCCGTCTCAAGACAACACCACCCCTCTCTTCCTGAGACCCGGGAAAAAGACTCGGCAACACACCAGACAGCAGAGAGGTAATCATCTTCGCACGGTCTCTTATGTCGTAACTGGTATCGTAACGAGCCAAAGAGAACACATACTGCGAAAGAAGAACAAGGGTTCGGTCTGCAGGAGATAGTATAAGCAATTTGGCTGCGAGGGTGACAATTTGGAGTTTGACAAGCACAGCCTGATAAAATAAGTAGTGTACAGTAGACATGATTTAGTAGTACCGCACCTCTTGTCCAAAGGTTCTGGCAGTTTTTCGAAGTACATCAGGCGCCCATTCTGAGATCCCTTCAGGGCCCGAAGTTGGATCATTTGATGCAGCATATTGTCCAACAAGCCAGATAATACACGCTCTTGCTTGCGTATTCTTTATCTCATCTATTTTTCTGGAAAGGCGAGCGATGATTGAGAGGGACATCTCGCGGGAAGAGCTGGCCATTCCTTGCACAGTGGAGGACAGCTGATTTTGGACAAGGTTTTTGAGTACCATGACTGCTGGATTCGTAACGCTGTCTGTGACGACGGACATCAATACCAATGCTTGCGCCAGGCAGTCTACCCTACGGACCATTTCCACTCTGAATCATGTGAATCAAAGCTGTCAGGCATTGTTGTGTTGATTCGGGGATAGCAAGTGCGCAACACCCAATCGCATGAAGAGAGTCATTCACTATACTGTCATGGATGTCATCTGAATAATCCTACACAGCCAATTAGCTCGGAAGATAGGGTTCTAGGACTTCGCACGATGAACTCCCTCAGGATTGCACCATAATTGTCCGGGTTCAGGATTCTGAGTAATAGTCGAATCTTGTCGCGCTTTGCCTTGTGAGTATCACTCGTTTTGAGAAAAAAACGAGTATGGTAAGGGGATAATAGTTCCTGAACCAAAAAATCAGCTTTGCTGTACTGTAAAAAAATTGTGGCCTACCGGTGACTTCTGGGCAACTATTAATAAATAGACAAGCACAATGCGTTCTACCTCCTTGGAGCTATGCAGAAGCCTCAGGAGCGGCTGGACAATCTTCTGCAAATACACTGGTGGTCCTGTATAGAAGATCACCCTTGCTGCTGCCATAACTGACTGGGAAAGATCCATCAAAAAACTGGGTAGATCCCATGACTGAAAAGGAGAAGACTTACAGCGGGGTTGCAGCTCATCAAGATAGGTTCAACTGAAGACAGCAGTAACATTACATCTGGATCCAGCTCATCTCCAGTAGGTCTAGGCAGCATTGTTCTGGCATATCTCAGTAAAAGATTCATCAAATCAACTTGACCCCATTCATCGGCGTCTGGGAGCATTCTGCATAATCTACGATATTGCTGGTGTAACAGATCGAGCCGAGTTGGGCACACTGCATCAAAGGCAACTGCAACGCTGCCAATAGCCAGAGGTGATCGTTCTTTCAACATACTAGCGATTACTTCGATAAGAGATGATGAGTGACTAGAGTCAAGTCTATAGCTTGTTCAAATACTGATATCTAGTGAAAAGAATGTCAATTCTCACTCGTTGCATCGAGGTATTGCTAGTCCCGCAGTCTTCCTGACATACGGACTTACATCCGCTGCACACTTCTTGATAGCAAGCACAACAATGTTCCCTATCATTGGCACCCTGATTCCGCTCAGGACCCTTAACGCCATAGCACGAATAAGAGGGTTGCTGTCCGTCAGATCTTTTTGAAATGTGTTGATCGATAGTAATGCTAGATCTGGTTCTTTCTCTGCATAGCGAAGAAGATAGATATAGACCAATTTCCTGATTTCAAGATTCTGCGAAGCGACGTTCTTTACAACCTGGGCAAAGTACTCTGAAACGTTGCGCCCCTTGGAAATCAGCTGAACACAAGGTCAGATATTCCTGTCACAATAAGTAGAAGAGATGGCACACAGCAATGAGTCTCTTCATTGCATCCAGTTTCTCTCTGTCGCTATTTGAATCCAGCTGTTTGCGAATGTTCTTAGCTCGATCATCGAGGTTGTCTAGGTAGGCAGCGCTAACCCCACGGGTCAGGGCAAGATCCCGCGTATGTTCAGAGAAAGACTCTTGCAGCCGCATTCCAAACCTGGTAGCATTTTCGGTAATAGTGTTAAGGTATTGTTGGCCAGACATGAAGGACAGTTTACGGTCATCATTACGTCACGATGCTGACTTCAGCATCACGTCGAATAACCAGGCCCGCAGTACATACAAGGGTTAGGTAGATAGAATCAATGACCCTCAATTGGAAAAGAACTTATTCGTGTATTTTTTTCCAGATAGCGGCTAAAGAGTGAAGGATACTAGGACAATCTCTGTATCCTGAATCTCAAATCCTTGACTTAAATTGACTTGTTCCGTCTTCATACTACCACGAACCTTCCCGTCACTAGTTTCGTACGTTTGGCCGCCCCAAGTCAAATCAGCCGTGTCATCAGCGTGCCTGAAAACATTTTTCAGTGCTAGTTCCCAAGATAAGAGCCCTTACTGACTTAATGGCTAATCGCTTCAGAGTTGCTGAACCGACAGAACCATTAACAAGAGTCAAATCAATATGGGTTTGGCCTCGTGAGGAACTAGTTGACAAGAATGCATGCAGGTTGATGAAAACTGCACGAGCCAAACGCGACCTTTCATAAAACGCATATCCAGTGATGCTGGAGTCGGTGATCGTGAGTTCAACCATGTGGGTATTTCCACTTTTACCAATAGCCTCGGCTGCAATTATAGCTGCGTAATACTGTGGCTGAACATGTGGTGGTAGTGGGTTGGGCAATGGAGTACCATCGGTGGTGGATCTCGTCAAGGTCAAGGGCTGAATCTATGAATGGGCGTCGACTTCTGGATAACTGTACATTTCATCAGATGATCACTTACAAAATTGTACTTGAAGCCGACACCTTCATGGAAGAAAATCCGCGTTACCGGAACTTGAGTCCTGAGGTGTATCGGTTTCGGAAACAAGATGTCTTTTGACTTGAGACTCACGCGAACAGTGCATAATCTAAGGACCACAAAGCAGCTCCTGCTGTGTTACTGACACCAGGAGTTCCCTTTTCACGGTGAGGTAAGTTTCAAGGAAAACATGAGGACTTACGTGGCACGAAAAACTATTGGTTTCACCTAAGACATAGTTAATTCTGTGCTGGAGCACCGCCTGTGCATCAGGTGAAAAGATGGTGAGGTTCCCTCTGATCGATGCTTTGGTCATAAGATCTTGGAGGAGCGCCCCATTTCCGGAACAGAAGCTCCCGCTATAGTGGTGTTGTGAAATGCTAGAATGGATAGTAAGCACCGGAAAACGTACTAGGGTTAAATCTTACGTGGAGATGAGATCACCAGCCGGGTTATCCAAGATTCCTTCATTGAAAATAGCTTGTGGTGAGAACCCCGAGGTGGTATGAGAAGAACCCGCAAATGATGCTCCCCATAACTTGGTACTAGAGCTTGACGAAATACCGACAGCTGCTGATATATTTGCGGCGAATACGGTCCATCTGGTAGCCAGGCGCCTCAATTAATACTATGAACCAAGGAGGAGCCACTTACTCATTCACGTATTGGGCTGACGTATAGTTCCCAGGTCTGTGACCATTACCAGGGTAGAGATCCGCCTCGTTTCCAATCTCAATAGCATCAAGTACTATCCCTCTGTCTTTGATCATGGGGGAGTTGAAGGCTTCAACCATTGCTCTGGCTTCCATGTATGCAGTAGTCAAATTGTTCTGACCAAGATTGATACCCCAAACAACATGTGTACCTATAAACATATTTGTATAGTCGCGGCACTACCGAATGATGGGGAAAAGGGTGAATGACATACTGGGCAATAAGAAACGAGCCGATCTGTAGTAGGATTCACCAACGACTACTTTTGTAGCCTCAGGGTAAGGCACTGTGGTGGTAGGATCAGGAAATACCATCTGTGGATTCTGCTCACGAAGTATCAATGACTGATTCATCTTATGCATTCGCGGACGCACTGTGACACTAGGGTCAAAATTGGTATTGTCTTGGCTATTACCCCCAATACGAATATAAGGGGGTTCACCGGACAAATCCTTGAGGTTCTCGAGCACATTGGAAAAAAACTGATTTTCATGATCAAGTCCAGCCCAGTCGGTCCACCGGTCCTGCTCAATCGAAAACCCAATCAAAGATGGCGCAACTTGTGTTGCTGCAGTCGGTGCAGTGACTGACACTGTGATGTTAATACTCGATGTCTGGACGACCAAAGCCAGGATAAGAGAGAGCACAACACGAAGGAATCCCATGTGTAAGGTCTGGAAGCCGAAGGGAATGAAGCATTCAGGAAAGAACTTCAGCATTTAACTCGATCCAGTACGATCCAAAGATGCGGCGACAAGTAGGATAATGTCAGAGAACTGACGTGTTGTAGTTTCATGGAAGCTGTGAAAATTGTGTCTCGTTTCATTCATTTACATCGCGAAGAGCCGAATTGATGCGAGTTACTCCCAGTGAGATATCAGCACAGCAGTGTCGAGGTTACTTCGTGTGTCACTGCTAATATGCATACTGCTCTCTAAACAGGTGACAGAGCTCGTGCTCTCGAGAAATGGAGAAGTGGCGATTCTGTAGAATGGTACTCCCAGTGGCATGAGAAAAAACTCACTAAGAAGTTCGCCAAGAAGTTCGCCCAAGAAGTTCGCCCAAGATAGCTCAAGAGATGAATTCAGCATATGTTTAACTAGAATTTATTCGCGGATCCACGTACAGTCCGGACCCGGTGTCTTCAGAGGCTTTCCATCTACTATAATACGTGGCTAATTTTCAGAATCCAGAGGATGATCCAAAAACTCTGGTAATATAAACATCCTGATAAGTTATGAGCGCAGGAAGAGCGCAGGAGGCTAATTTTGGATATCACATACGGTTACCAAAAATGGTACAATAGGAACCAACACACACTACCTTCGACACATTCTCGAAGTTGGCATTATCATGCGCCTCAGTGCTATTCCCGGTCTTCCTCCTGAGGTTGTCGCGTCTCTCGAAAATCAAGGAATAAAAACGGAGGCCGATTTTCTTTCCCTTGCTGAAGTCGATGTCATACGCAAATTGCCTCAAAGCACCCTCGGCCAAATCAGTCTTCATCGAACTATAGTTGCCAAGGCATCATCAGCCATCGGCCTTTCTGCCCGCTGTCTCCTGGATTCTGTACCTGTAAACTCACTAAGCAAGAAGACCGGACTGGAGTCCAATAAGTCATTGGAACCGATATTGCCCTGTCTGGTCCCGTATACTGGTCGGGTTCTTGAAGTCTCGGGTCACACAAGCTCGGTGGAAACGGTATAGTACAAGGCTGTCCGGAAATGTGGCTGCTAAACCTAATCCCTTTCGGGAGTTCATACTGAATATTGTCATGGCTAATTTGTCCACTGACACCAACATGACTGCTTATTGGGTTGATACTGCTAGTGGGCTCCTAGCGGACAAAGCATCGGATATCGCATCACAGTTGATAAAAGGAGTGTGTGTCTCAGCTTGATTACAATGGAGGCTCCGAGAACTCATCCTTGTATCAGGATGCCCAGAATTGCCTCGAGAGAATCCGGTGGTCTCTGATCCTTGAAGTTGAACAAATTTTCGACTTACTAGAAGAAGTCTCTGCTGCTGTCAAGGTACTATACATTCCTTCGGGTGTTCTTTCTCGGATTCACCTGGTTTAAACTTGAGGACGGACCCAAAAGCGTCGGTTACTTAGTGATTGATAAGATCACTTGTCTCCTTGGACCTCTTTTAACACCAATGTCTTCCCAAGGCCACATCCTGATGACAGAGATGATGCGCCAACTAAGAACTATCGCAAAAAAGCACTCAACTACAGTTTTGGTACGCTGCTAGTTGTTATTGTAACGACTCGAAAAGCCTATTACACCTACAGGTTGTAAACGATCCTTCCAATCAATCGTTGCTACACGGCCTTAAAACTCCGGCCCTTGGACCAACGTTTACTTTTCTAACGGACGCAACAATCTGGATATCGATGGATCTGCGACGACAACAATCATCCCACGACTTGCAAGATGACTGCACACTTCATCGTGTAGAAGTACTGAAGGCGAATTTCATGGTGAGCCTCTTCAATATCTCAAGATACTCTCTTGAACCCAAAATGCTAGGGTTCGAACACCTTTGGAACTTTCATTCTGAAGTCCGGCTCATATCTACAACTGTAATCACTTTATCTTAACATGGGAGTTTCGCTGCCATTAGATTAATCGTGCACAGTGCATATCCATGAAAGTTTTTTTCTAGGTTAGGTAGACTTCCCAGGTCACGTTACTTGATCATCGCGCCAAGATGGCGTTTCTTCACACCAAATGCTTCTTAGATGTGCACAAGAAACGACGTAGCGGCCCCGTGGAAACAAGATCGTTCGTCAATATATAAAGAACAGTCCTGAGCTATTGTCAGTCATACAGAGTTGCAATTTTACGTTATGGCCCCCGTTGTAGCCAGTGCTCAAGCTCACTTGGAGCCTTCACAGCTATTTAACCCTTTTTATTCCCCTTCCATCGGTGATGATGGAGATCAAACTTATACCCATGCCCAGTTCAAGGTGAGTCTCTGTACCACTTGTCAATTGTATCTGATTGAGCATCAATCAGCCATACTTTCCTGACATTACTTGGGAACCTCTGACAGAATTGGCCATTGAAGATCGAGGCCTCCATGCTGACCCATCAAAGAAAAACCTTTTCGGAGCTGCGTCTCGGGTGAAGCATCTAACCCCGGCCATTGGGACAGAATTGGAAGGTATTGATCTGCGGCAACTAACGCCTCAGCAGAAGGATGAACTGTAAGGTTAACTGTGTATTCCTATGGACATGTAATAATTGAAATGCCAGCGCACTTCTAGTTGCGGAACGAGGGGTAGTTTGTAAGTTCAGAGTTTTGACTTAAATCTGCACTTACCCAACCGCCCATAGTCTTCCGCGAACAGGAGATCAACATTCACCAACAGTTGGAGCTCGCTCAACACTTTGGACCCCTTCATAAACATGCTACTACTCCTATTCCCAAAAATGGTTTGGAAGAAGTCCACGGTCAGTCAGAATATCTCCTCCCTAGCTCAAGCTGACTGAATATCTGCTAAGTTGTGTATAATGACGCTTCTCGCCGTCCAGATGTCTCGGCTTTCTCAAAGCTAGAGCTTTGGCACTCGGATGTAAGGCTTCAAAAATTGATCTATTCCCTCGTTCTCATTGGCAAAAGGTTACATATGAAATCCAACCCCCGAGCACAACGTCCTTGAAGGTACTGACCGGACCGGAGACTGGTGGAGATACTTTATGGAGCTCCGGGTCAGTTTTTATCATATATGCTCTGGTTTAAATTTTTCTAACTATCTCTGGAGATATGCTCTGTATTCCTCACTGAGCTCTGGGTTTCAAAAGTATCTCGAGGGCTTGTCTGCCCTTCATTCTGCGGTTGCTCAGGCTGAAGGTGCCAGGGCTGCTGGACTCACTGTCCGAAGGAAAGAAATTGAAACCGTTCATCCTGTCGTCAGAGTTCATCCTGCGACAGGCTGGAAGAGTGTTTACGTAAATCCGGGTACGAGGCATATTTTTTTTGGATGTGATACCTGCTTGGCTCATCGAATGATAGGTTTCACGAGGCGCATCCTTGGCGTTCCCAAGGCGGAATCGGATGCCATCCTATCATTCCTTTTCCACCAAATTAGTGAAAATCCGGATCACCAGGTTCGATTCAAGTGGGAAACAAATTCGATTGCTATATGGGATAACCGAGTAGGCCTGGTGGTTCCGATGAGTAACCTGAGAATGGGCTGAATGTTCACTTCTAGGTTGTCACTCATTCCGCAACTTTCGATTTCTGGCCTGCAACTAGGCATGCTCTCCGCGCGACTCCTCACGGGGAGAGGCCCTTATCTGTTCAACAATACGAGGAAAAAACAGGAAAGGTTGCAAAAGATCGACAGATTGAAATATGGAAAGACCAAGGTATAAACACCGCCGCTCTCCAGAATGGAACCAACGGTTTGCAAAAGAAGCGGGGTTATAATGATTAGTGATATATCTATTATACTGTGTCTTTCCTGTCAAGTTCTCTCTGGATTCAAAATCCAATCATTGAGGCCCCATGCACACTTCAAATAAATTCCATTATCAAATAGAGTACGCCTGATTATATCTTTCCAATCCGTAAGGCTCATGAAGGACGTTCTGGGAAGTGTCTCTTCGTAGTGCAGTTATCAGACTAGATAACCACCGCTGGTCATTTTTGGCTGAGTTGAGTTTCGAGAGTTGAAGTAAATTAGAGTTCCACCAAAGTTTGATGAAACTTCCAGTAGTCGTCGAAAGACCAGCTGATATATTATGTACTAGACTATTAAACTCTGGAAGGAAAGGCTTGATGGTCCAACGAACAGTATCGAATCTTTCCACTATCCCGTATCCGTACCAGAATGAAAATCCATTTTAGGTCCCTCTTGAAATCATTGCTGCCTATGATTGCGCAAGAATGACCGATTGTTGTATCACATCAACCAATCTGATTCTGAAACTGTTGGTTAGTTAATGGTTTTCAGCGAGATGTGTGAGTTATCATGTAGCCTTATGGCGATGCGTAATGTATCAATCTATTTATTCAATTTCCAGATACCATCTCGACAGACAACCACTCCTTCCCTCCTCGCAGCTTCCAGAAAGGTATGGAGCTGATCAACAGTCTGATCGTAACCTGGAGCAAAACGGAGCATGGACTGAATTCTGTCGAGAGGAAGCCCGCCGAGGTTGGTGAGCATTCCTTCGATGAACTAGGTAACAAGACGCATTGAGTATATCTGTAGAGGACGAGGTGAGTACAGACCTTCCAGTACATCCGCATTTGCTCAGTCTGTTGCTGTTGTACACTTGCAACAGGAGGGATACTAGATTCCTGTGTGTGAGCTTGAGCAGCCACAGCTGTCGTGACTGTCAAACACTTGAAAAGGAAGAAGCATTTTTTAAGCTCGCCTTGTCGTGTCTTTCCCTCCTTCTGTCCAGTATCACAAGCTCCATTTCGTTCGCCGAGAGCTTCGATGACTTTAAACAATGGTGTCCCTCCTTCCCCTTCTATCTCTTCCATTACTTCCAAATCAATCCATGTCAATAAAGCTTTCAGGACTGATCCTTTGTCAACGCCGCCTACCCCTTCTCTCAACTCATCCAGTGTCCAAAACTCCTTTTCACTACGTGTCTCCTCCTTACCATCAGGGGTTGGGGAGGAAGATGAAAAGAGTTCAATCAAGGCAGCTTCCAGTGGTGGGACAGTCACATCCATTTCGCGATCTTCAAATTCGAGATGAAGTGTGATTGTGCCAAGATGCGGTAAAAATCGAAGAGTTTTATCGGGTTTATATCTCGTGAACTGTGATGTGTAAACTTGTTGCAGGTTCAAAAACTGACCAGGCATTGTGAGAGGATTGTTTTCTGCACTATTTGAAGTCGTTGTATTAGTAGCAGAAGACGTCGATGTAGACAATGAAGGCCAGAAGTGGTGTGAAATGATAGTAGGGTGCACGACATTGCTCGATACCTCTTCGGATTGGGCATTGTGTGGAGACGGTCTAGGCTTTTCAAATTGAGTTTGAATATATGCATCAATACGTCTAGAATCCGTCATATCCCTTAACATAACCTCGCAGACACTCAACGCCGGCTCGCCAAATCTCAGCTTCAGTATTTCGATATTACGGCGCTCTATTTCTATCCTTTCAGTGGTCTCATTGAGGTTGTCGGATGTGGAGTGAATGGGGATGAACAATAGATGTTGAGCCAGAAGAACTTGGAGTTCTTTGACAAAGAGATCTTGGGAGTCGTATATTGACACGAGAGTGGACAGGACATCGCCAGGTTTATTCGCCCTGAATTCTGGCCCAGCATCGAGGGGTTCTGGATTCCAATTGGGATCAGAATAATCGTCAACCCTCGTAGCGGGATTCACGAGTAATTGCCCTGCCCGCCCCCCTTCTCCAACACTGCCTGAAGAGCCAGGCGGGTCTACCGTATCATCAATGAGGGAATCAGGCGAATCGGAGTCGCCACCGACTAGATTAGCGACGATGCAGCGAATTGTGTCAGGTCTATCGCGAAGATATCGACGGATAGGATCTGCTACTTTGAAAAGGAGGACGCCTGGGGGATCAACGATCCTTAGACACTTGATAGTTGCAACATATTGAGTAAGAATTAATTTGGTATCTGCACCCGGATGAAGAAGTCGTTTGTGATTACTGGTTTGAGCATTGAATATCATGGCTGGATAGGACATAGTGTTAGACTCACGCTGTGCGCAGCGCTTGAACGAGAGAAGGCCGTTGATCGACGCGCTGCAAACACTCTCGTAAGTCTCGGAGAGCCCCAACTGAATCAGGAAAGTCGATGATGATATCCCAGATTTCGCGTGTACGGAGGTCACAAAGAATTTTACTCATATGAAAGTCAAAACGCGAGCCCACGCCTTGGAGTATTGAGCGTGCCTCATCAGCTATGAAAGGGTCTCAACAGAAGGGTCAAATCGAAAGAGGTTTGGACATACCGTTGGAGGCATTGTGTGCATAGACCAACACCATCCAAGGAACAAACTTTTCGGCCATCCAACTGTGTAGTTCGCTGAGGATTGGTCTACTCCATTCACCTGCATAAGTCTCAAGAACGTGTTGCTCAATAAACTCATAGCCGACAGTCGCAATAATCGTCTCGTACCGATCGATCAGACCTAATTTGTCGAATGCTTGCCACAGAGGTGCGTTCGGAACGCTCGTATCAGGAAGTATTTCGGTGGTCCCAATACCATACGGTGATGGGAATGCAGCAAGAATAGATGCAACAAGCGCCTTGAAACCACGGGCAAAATGGGGGGGGACAATGGAAAAAAGATGAGTCTGGAACGAAAGAGCAAATGCGGAGTACATGGTCGGCCCTAACCTGCAAAAATCAGCGCAAACATATTAAAAAATGAAAATCAAATGCGTACTCGGGGAACGGAGCCCAGTGTTTCAACCATGCTGCCAACCGCAGTATGAGATCCTGCATGATTTGAGGATCCTCTTCGGCGTCAAAGCGTGCCATGTAGTCTTGTACATCTCTCTCAACAAGGTAAAACTGCTTCTTTACGTTTTCAAGAAATGTTTCAAGGAAAAAAGGGAGGCGTCTGCCAGCGTTGACGACCGAAAATGCTGTCCGGGTAGCAATCATATCAATTTCTTTGGGCTCATCAAGCCTGCGAGGATAGAGAACATTGAGGGCTGTACCCCAAGCTTCACTGAATGTGACAAGGCCTGAGATTCCTTGTTCATTTCTATTGAGACGGGCAAAGGACTCTTGCCACCGAGCGGCAACTTGATGGCGGAGAGCATTTGAGGCCATGCTGACTAAGCGATGGAACTGATCTCCGGACTCAGCAGTATTGGTGAGTATAACTATTAGCCTATCTTTCAGATCCAGCACCTCACTGATTGCTCAGATTTCCGGAACGACACTTCGAATCAAGCACCAGGCTCAGGATTAGATGATCAGATGAGCTTGATCGTACACTTACACCCAGAAACCTTCACAACGATTCTCCTCTATACAACACCGACCGTTCATTTTTCAGTCAATGAAAGAGTGACGTTTTTTTGGCCCCTATGTTTCGTAAAAAGAAGTCCTTCACAGACCATCCCATACACCTAGAGGCTCAGTCTTTGCTGAACAGATCTTCCACGATCACTGATGTCTATTTTTATAACTGACATTACAAAGATACAGCTATTGTGGGAATACCTATTTGCAATTCAAGATTGATGACAATGCTACTCAATTGACTGCTGTCCCTGGATGTCTGATAATAGACTTATCGTAAAAGCTCAGTACCAAGACTGACCAGATCGGACATTCAACTCCTACTAGAGACGAATCCTAGAATAAACATATATTATGATTGATCGGAAATCTGACCGGCATCTAGGAAGAGTGCAACTTTGGAAATATCTTTCACGATGACGTGAATAACAAAGATTGCAATCGACGGTCCATTGGTCCAAAAAAACATGTCTATCACTTGAAGAAAAATTGCAGAAGTGAGCAGTCAAATGAAGCAACAAATAAGCGCGATGCACTGTATACCAGAACGAAAATCATAAGCAGCAAAAGCGCAAGGCAAACAGGAGGCAAAAATTACAAACACATAAGTTACACTAACGAGATGAAGCCTGAGGAGCTGAAACATGCTGAGACGATCTCAAAAATGATTGGTGCTGGAAATGCTCCTGAGGATAAACACGCCCATGTGTAGATATAGACACGGAAGGTGGTGGGTGCGACTGTGGAGCAGATGTAGCCCAGGGAGGCACCGGCAGCGAGCCGCTCGACACAGCCTTCACAGGAGGTGGAGGTGCTTGAACGGGCTGGGGAAGAGAGATCGTTCGGTTCGGTTCAGAGGATACTGGATTAGGATCCTGGACCATTACATTCATGAGTTGGAACGATCCCTGATGATGTTGTTGGGAATCAGGTTTCGTGTCCGCCGGAGACGACGGTTCAATGACTACATTTTTGTGTTTCGAACGCGCCTTGTCAGATGACTCGGCGGCTCTCGCAGAAGCACGCAAAGTTTCCAAGTCAATACGAGGTCCAGTTGGATCGGCTTTTTCGCGCTTGCGCATCAATTTTGCATAATCTAGATATGGCACTATAAGAACCGTAGGCAATTACGCAATCAAAGATGTACGTACGAAGGCCACAAGCATTACACAATGTACGTGCCCCATCGGGACCTCTGCGCCATTCGGGAGTCTCTCGAATATTACAGGAATGACATTTTCCGGGAGGAGTGGCCCGCTGCACAGACCAAATAGCGGAATATCACAATGATTTATTTTAGATTCAACAGATTCCGAAAAGATGGCTTACACTTCTCTTCCGGTATTTACTCTTTGCTTGGCCGGCAGGGTTTTGTATCCCTGCTGTGCTAGTGGCGCGCTTGCTACGGATAATTTGCATGTCCTGCTCAGCAGTGGTTTGGGCTTGATCACCTGGAGGGAACTTGAACAAAACCAGTTAGTTTCTATCCAGACCAAGGGAGACATAAGATGGCATACATCCCCGGCCTGATCACTATTAGGGAAATCCTCTTGACCCATGTCTTCCCAAGGCCGCTTGGGCGCGCGGTGATCTTCGGATAACCCGTGCAGAGGATCAGCGATGTTAGTACATTCATTTTCAGACAAGTGTGTTTTCTCAAAATCCTCTAACAAATGAACTATTTCCTGGGCTTTCTGTGACATTTCCTGTAGTTCAGAAGGCGAAGGCTGGTTATGAGACAATGACTGCGGCACAGTTGCTAAGGGTGGAAATTAGGGACTACAATCATTTTAAGAATAGAAACAAACCGTAGTGATTGGCAAATAGGTAAAGCGCATTGCAATATTTGATGATCTACCCCACTTGATATCAACACATATAATTTGGCAAGGAGAATAATTTTACCTCATTCACTGGGTCATGATGTTCCGAGTGCTCCGCCTCCGATGGAGGCGCGGGTGGAGGTGCTGGAGGGTAGTGACTACTACGAGAGTCAACATTAGGTAGTACCGGAGCAACCCTAGCAAATGACAGCTGTTGTGACAGCGGTGGCGGTGGGTGGGGTTGTGTTTGGGGTGGCGGTAGTGATGGATGCGACTGGAGATGCTGAGACTGAGGCGGTGGGTGGTGTTGAACATGATGAGGAACTGGTGTTGGTGCCTGAGATTGATGTGGTGGATGGTGCTGAGATTGAGGCGTTTGAGGAGGGATCTGAGGTTGCTGAGGGGGAGGTAGAATATGCTGCTGTTGTTGCGGATGCGGGTGTGGATGCTGTTGTGCTTGCTGCAGCATCGATTGAGGTGTAGGGGCCGGCGCGGAATTCGACTGAAGGTGTGCCGAATGATGTGAAGCATGAAGTGGCTGGGAATGAGCAGAGGGCAGGTTTGATTGTGGTGTTTGCTGAGTGTGTGAAGGCACTACCAAAGAATGAGTTTGTTGAGGGTGGTTCTGCTGCGCCCAGGAACTTTGAGGTGGATGATTGGGCGAAGGGTAAGGATTCCCATGAGGTGGGTGATTTGCAAGTGACTGTTGTTGCGGTTGATGAAGTGCTGGCTGGGGATGAGATGGCTGGTGATGAGTATGAGGATGTTGATTGGAATGCTGCAGAAGGGCCGAGGGATGCACAGATGTTTGACTCTGTGGGTGCGTGACCGTGGTTTGCTGTTGTGGGTGCTGTTGGTGCTGGTGGTGGTGTTGGGAGTGGTGTTGAGGGTGTTGGTGTTGATGATGGTGTTGTTGCGGGTGGTGTTGCTGGTGTTGGTGGTGGTGTTGTTGCTGTTGGTGGTGGTGTTGCGGGTGTTGCTGCTGGTGTTGCTGCTGGTGTTGTTGTTGGTGTTGTTGTTGTTGTTGGTGTTGGTGTTGCTGCTGTTGCGAATGGTGAGAATGAAGGATATGGTGTGATGATGACGAGGTAGGCTGCTGAGGTTGATGGGAGAGCTGCTGTTGGGGATGAGGGAGCTGAGGCGCATGTTGGTGCAGATGTACAGGGGGCCTCGATTGCAGATAATGTTGTTGATATCCATTGTAACTGTGATGGTTAGAAACAGGAATGTTATGATTGAGCTGCTCCTGGGATGGCGTCGCAACCGGATGGGGTGTATGGCTTTGATTAGCGATTTGATGGTAAGGGCTATTTGGGGGTGGCTGATTTGATGGATACGTGTTGTACGGAGCCGCATAAGAGTTCTGGGTCCTGCTGCTCAATATCAACACTGGTAGAAGATAGAAGATACCTACGTGGGAAGGGCGCCCATCACGGGTAGCATTGATGTTTGCTGAAGACAGCCGAGGCCTTCTA
>Ga0153947_1000175_pt1 | contig 30165 bp, 23 predicted proteins | sample TSNJ031MetaG_FD_104697 | JGI IMG/M metagenome (GOLD analysis project Ga0153947, IMG submission 104697) | Attine ant fungus gardens microbial communities from New Jersey, USA - TSNJ031 MetaG | ecosystem: Host-associated > Fungi > Mycelium > Unclassified | place: USA: New Jersey, Wharton State... | reverse complement strand
CTGCCACCGGAATACCAATTGTGTTGTAGATAAAGGCCCAGAACAGATTTTGCTTGATATTTCTCATCACGGCGCGGCTGAGGCTGATAGTGGTGGGAACATCCATCAAATCACTTTTCATCAGCACAATATCGGCGGACTCGATTGCAATATCTGTTCCTGCACCGATGGCGATTCCCACATCCGCCCTGGCCAGCGCGGGCGCGTCGTTAATGCCGTCGCCAACCATAGCAACCCTTTTTCCGCTCTCCTGTAAATTGCGCACCTCCCGTTCCTTATCTTCGGGCAGCACCTCCGCAATAACCCGTTTCAGCCCCACCTGCCTGCGAATCGCTTCCGCGGTTTTTCGATTGTCACCGGTTAACATAATAACATCGATACCCATCCGTGTCAATTCATCTACCGCCCTTTTGCTGGTGGCTTTCACTTGGTCCGCTACGGCGATCACACCCAGCAGTTGGCTATTACAGGCAAAAAATAGCGGTGTCTTTCCGGATTCCGCAAAGGTATCCTCATGGGGCAATACCTCCTCTATATCCACCCCAGCCGCTTCCATCAACTTCCGGTTCCCAGCATAACATAGAAGCCCATCTAAGGTGCCCACTATGCCCTGGCCCGGTATCAGCTCGTAATCTTGTACCTCCTTCGCGGAGACACCCACAGCTTCCGCCTGCGCAACTATCGGTTCCGCAAGAGGGTGCCCCGACATTTTCTCCAGTGATGCGGCCACACGCAATAGAGCCTTTTCATCCACATGGATGGGTATAATATCAGTAACGGATGGCTGGCCCTCAGTGACGGTTCCGGTCTTATCCAATACTACGATGTCAATGCTGTGGGCCACCTCCAGCGACTCAGCGGACTTAATTAAAATGCCGTTGGCGGCACCCCTTCCGGTGCCGACCATAATAGCGGTTGGCGTTGCCAAGCCCAGGGCACAGGGGCAGGAGATAACGAGGACCGAAATGCCAATGGCCAGGGCAAATTCAAATCCGTGACCCAAAAGCATCCACGAGACAGTAGCAATGAGGGCAATCAGAATGACTACCGGGACAAAGATCCCGCTTATTTTGTCAGCCAGTTTTGCAATGGGCGCCTTGGAGGAGGTGGCCTCGTCCACAAGCTGTATGATCTTGGCCAGCGTGGTGTTTTCACCAACGGCGGTTGCCTGCATCTTAAAATATCCGGTTTTGTTAATCGTACCGCCGGTCACCTTATCTCCCACTTGCTTTTCCACCGGCAAGCTTTCCCCGGTAATAGCCGATTCATCCACCGATGAATACCCCTCCGTTATCATCCCATCAACGGGAATTGCATCCCCAGCTTTGACTATCAAAATATCGCCGTTCACCACATCATCAAGTGAGATTTCAACTTCCACACCATTTCGCAGTGCAATAGCCGTCTTGGGCGCCAGGCTCATCAGCCTGGTGATCGCTTCGGAAGTGCGGTTCTTTGCCTTAGCCTCAAAGTATTTCCCCAGCGTAATGAGTGTCAAAATCATGGCGGATGATTCAAAGTATAGATCCATGGAAAAGCTGTGGATCATGTCCATATCCCCATGGCCAAAGCCCCAGGCGATTTTGTAAATGGCGTAAATACCATATACAAATGCTGCGCCGGAACCGATAGCGATCAGAGAATCCATGTTGGGAGACAGCTTATACAAGTTCTTAAAGCCAGCGCGGAAATAATGGCTCCCTGCGATCAGTACCGGAATAACCAATAGAAATTGAGTGAAAGCATAAATCATGGCGTTTTCCATGCCGGTCAAGAATCCAGGCAGTGGCCAGCCCGCCATTTCCCCCATAGCAATATAAAAGAGAGGAACGGTAAAGATGAGAGAAACAAGCAGTCTCTTCTTCATTTTCCGCATCTCAGGTGTAGAGGTGTCGGCCGGTTTTGTTTCCTCCTTTTTTGCGGCCTGGATATGGATCGCCGCACCATATCCAATGTCCTCCACCTTGCCAATAATCTTTCCAGCATCCAGAACGCTTTCATCAAAGGTTACAGACATGCTGTTTGTCAATAGATTGACGCTGACTTCCTTGATCCCTTCCAGCCTGGATATGCCTCTTTCCACGCGGGTAGAGCAGGCGGAACAGGTCATACCTGTAATATCAAATAACTTTTTTTCCATATATCCTCGTCCCTTATTCCATAATTATATATTAAAGCAGTTTTAGAAACGGTTACAATATAGTATGTGCCAAGCAACAGGCCTTCTTTTTTCTAGAACTCCTCTATTGACAGGCATTCCGCCTCCTGATACTATTATATCAGTAAGTGTTTGGATCGCAAGAATGCACTTTTTTGTAATATAGTACCCAAAAAGATACTGAAAAAGGAAATATAAAAAATGGAAAAAAATTCACGCAACAAAAATTGCCCTGTCTCCGAGACAATCCATCTGATTGGCGGTAAGTACAAGGCATTAATCCTATGGCATCTGACAGGACAACGGGTGCGTTTCAACATGCTTCGCAAGCTAGTGCCGGAAGCGACGCCAAAGATGTTGACACAACAGCTCCGGGAATTAGAAAGTGATGGTCTGATCCATCGGGAGGTGTACCCGGTGGTTCCGCCAAAGGTAGAATATTCACTTACGGCGCTTGGCAACAGCCTGTTTCCCATTTTGGAAGCAATGTATGATTGGGGCGCCAGGCTAATGCAAAAAGAAGGGATTCAGCCGGACTGCTCCATGAGGCCTCAAGGGTCTTGCCTGGAAAAGTGTATAAACGCAAGCGAACAATAGACTGAGGTCTGCCAATATTGAATCATGGAGGCTGCTACTTATCCATAAACGGCGATTTCTTCATAAGCTACCCCTGATTTTCAGGTGAAAATCAGGGGTAGCTTCCCATTAGGGGCAAGAACCTGGATGTTCGTAATGTAATTTTATCAACCAGAATGAAATCCCTACCATATCGCATGCCGGAGGGTGTTCCCCTTCAACAATCGAACATTCATATTACCGCTGGAATCACCACTCGGAGAATTTATTTTTCGGCAGATGCTTACCGTATCTGGGTTTAATATAGCTCTGGGTCCATTCATCAAGCTCTCTCATTTGCTTAACATATTCCGGCATGTCCAAAGCCTCAACCATAGCCTCAATCAATTCCGCTCCTTCCTTTGCAACTTGGTCGCGCACCTCTACTGACGGCAGCGCACCCATATGCCCGGCATGGTCATCCGGTTCGCTGAAATAGAACCCGACAGCACCGGACGGATGCGCGAATTTACGTAAGTAATTAAAAAATTGTACGTTTTGGCTTTCGGCACGTCCAAATTTTTTGAGTTTTTTCAGCTCCTCTTCGTCTGTCGGCTGTTTAAAATACGCCTCCATTTGCTCCTGCGTAGGCATTTTTACTTTTGGGTCGATTACCAACTCATCTTTTTTGTTTAAAATTTCATAAGCTCCGAAGAACATGTTGTTGATCCTCGCCATATTGATATCGGGATTTGCCTCCTGCGCTATCTGAAGGGCGTCGATTAAATCAATGTAAGAAATGGGCACTTTTGTCTCATCAAAGAAGTCGACTACAACCGTTCCGGCCGTGAGGAACGCCGGGCCATGCAAGGACAAGTAAACCTGTCTGCGGAAGCCTTGATTAAGAAGTGAGTAAGAAATTTGCTTCAAATACTCGGCGCCGCTGGCAACACTCATTTGTACTGTGCCTTTGCCGACAGTCGTTGCGCCGCAGAAAAAATATGGGAGAGAGCCCAGCACCAGGCCGTCGACTTTTTCCGCCATCTTCAGGGCAAATGCCTCAGGCAGCGTCGCTTCAACATCCAGCGGAAAGTCACCATGTGTTTCCACAGTGCCGATCGCGATAAATATGATGTCGTTTCTTTCGAGGTATTCCTCCACCTCTGCGTTTGTCATTTTGGTTAAAAACCTTGTGCGCATTTTCGCTGACATGATTGTCATCCTTTCATTTACAAATTTATACGTTCATGCATATTACCGGCTCATAAAATACAGTTATTAAAGCGGATATGCTATTCTGCATCAATATTAACAATATATATTCTTTTATGAGCCTACCCTACCGCATTATTCCATTAAAGTCAAGTATGTATAAACGGGCCTCCTGAACGTTACAGAAGACCCGTTATACACACTAAATAATTTATGAGAACATTTCAATATACCGGGTCAGCAGTAGGATATATTCCAGCTTGTAGCCGGCCTCATCCTTGCCCAATCCGGCCTTTGCCAAAGATAAAGCGTCATCAAGAGTGGTTTCACCAAGATAGTTGGAATCCCGCAGTACATGCCCGAATACCGCCACCGAACACGCAAAAATAAAGTCTTTGCTGTTGTCCTCCTTGATTTGATCATAGGACACAGGACGCGCCAACAAATTGCTTGTACTCTCGCCAGGGTTCTTGTACCGAATGCGCACCTCAAACAGACTGTGATCACCGGCTGCATCGTTGCTATAAGGCTCTATCTCAAACAGCACCACCACATCGGTGCCGATACCGATCTCCCCCGCGTCCACAGCGTCGTCCTCAAAATCTTCATTGGATAGCATCCGGTTTTCATAGCCAATCAAGCGGTAGCCCTTTACCAGGTCCCGGTCAAACTCCACTTGAGCCTTGACATCCTCAGCTATAGTATATAATGTAGAGCCCATTTCCTCCACCAAAATTTTATTGGCGGTTTCCAGGGTATTGACATAAGAGTAATTGCCATTGCCGCTTTTTGCCAGTGTCTCCATAATGTCGTCACGGATGTTGCCGGTTCCAAAGCCTAGGACGCTGAGATAAACGCCGGAATCCCTCTTTTCGCCGATGAAAGCCTCCAGTTCATCCAAATCAGAGATACCCACATTGAAATCGCCGTCGCTGGCCAGGATCACCCGGTTATTTCCGCCCTCAACATAATTCTTTTCCGCTAGGGCGTAAGCGGTCTGGATGCCCTCGGCGCCCGCGGTTGAGCCGCCGGCTGACAGGCTATTGATGGCGTTCATAATCCGGTTCCTGTCAGCCCCACTGACACTGTCCAGCAATACGCCAGAACTACCGGCATAGGTGACTATGGAAACCATGTCGTCCTCATTCAGAGATTCCACCAACAGGCCGAAGGATTCCATAAGAAGAGGCAGCTTATCATAGGAGCTCATGGAGCCTGAGGTGTCAATAAGGAAGGTCAGGTTGCTGGGGGGCAGATCGCTCTTGTCAATATCCTTCGTCTTGACCCGAACCATGGCCATGTATTTGCTGGAATCAAAGGGGGACTGTCCCACCTCAGTATAGATAGCGAAGGGACTGTCGCCATCAAACTCCATCTCAGCCTCATAATTAAAATAGTTGAGCATTTCCTCTATTTTCACAGCATCTTTGGGAGGAGTGTTTCCGCTTTCTATATAGCGGACCACATTGGTGTAGGCGGAGGTATCCACCTTTAGGGAGAAGGTGAGGGTGGGCTCGTCGCCGGTTAAGATGACTTCATTCTCCGATATGGTCAGATATTTTTCCCCGGATAGGTCAATATACCTATCCCCATACCCATCACGCTCCTCACTGGGTTCCTCCAGCCAACCAGATGCTCCATTGCCGTCGTCATCCGCCGGCTTCGCGGCGCCGCTCACCTCATTGGCATCCTGGGTATTGCTGGGTCCGGTGTCACTGCTGGCGCAGGATGCAAAAATAAGTACGGTGACAAGCAATAAAACCAAAAAACGCATTGCCTTTTTCATTTATATAGTCCTCCCCTTTTTGAATTGGGTTTCATATATATAAACCTCGCCTTTCTTAAAAACATTACAGCTTTTTCAGAAATTTAACAAAAAGTGAAAAACTTGATTTTCACCTTGTTTGTGATAAAATAATATAAAAGGGCAGTTTTAGGAAAGAAAGGAAATATTATCTGGATTGAATACCAATTGGAATCCGTCTCTACCGTCCTTACTTTTCCAATTCATTTCTAAAATTGCTTTGACGTCAAAAATCTTGCCTCCTATGAATTTTAAATATGGGTGATTAAGTGCAGTTTTTCATTTTGGTGATCTATTTTGCCGCTTTCAGCCTCATTGGATGGGTTTCTGAAAGCCTGATCTGCTCCATTGCTGAAAAGAAGGTTGTAAACCGCGGGTTTCTTCAAGGACCCTTTATCCCGGTCTATGGTTTTGGCGGATTGATTATTGTTTATATTCTAGCCCCCTTCCAGGAAAACGTTCTGGCCCTCTATGTGGTGGGAGTGGTGGCCTGCACTCTATTGGAGTACATAACCGCTATCTTTTGTGAAACGGTTTTCAAGACTAAATTGTGGGATTATTCTCAACACAGGTTTCATTTTCAAGGCCGCGTGTGGGTGGTATCTTCCCTCTTCTTTGGATTATTGGGACTATTTTGCGTCTATGTTATTTATCCGCCGTTCAGGGACCTGATTATGTCTATTCCTAACCATATGGTCCCATGGATTTCCTCCGCGTTCCTGGCCTATTTTGCAGCTGACACCTGCTTTAGCACCGTTACCATCCTGCGGATGAACGGCAGGTTGGGTCAAATTGCGGAAACCATCTCTGAGATTCGCAGCAAGCTGCCTGAATTTAAGATCACTACTCCTGCCATTTCACAGAGGATGGATGAATTTCGTCAAAAATATCCCGACCTAAAGACTATCTCTGAAAGGCTCCAGTCCCAACTGAAAATCAGCTGGAACCAGCGGCGTCTGATCAACGCCTTTCCCACTATGCGCTCAAAGCGGTATAATGAACAGTTGGATCGTGTGCGGGAGGCCATTGAGGATCTTCGGCGGCAAAGGAAAGTTCGGCAGCCTGAAAAAAAGAATAAGGCCCATGAGAAAAACAGCATGTCTAAGGATTGACAAATGTAAGAAAATACTTTAAACTGTAAAGCAATTGATTAAAGGCTGTGAACAGAAGCAGTACGTTCGGGTTTCGTATCCCATAGAGAGCAAAGGGTTGGTGAAACTTTGCGGTACGCCGGGCGGAATATCCTCTGGGAGCTGAAGGCTGAAAATTTCAGTAAGCCTCTCCGATGTCCCGCGTTAAGGGATAGGGTATGCCGGTACCTGAATCAGAATCGCTATGGGTGGTTTGCGAAGGGTTCACTTCGTCCTGTTTGGGGCGGGGTTTTTTTGTTATTTACTGGAAAAAACCGTGAGAAAGGAATGTTTTAAATCCATGTACAATAAGGTAAACTTTAGTGACGGATTTGTGGCTTTGGAAAAGGAGGTCCGGTCCTTCTGGAAGGACAATGGCATCGTTGACAAAAGTCTTGAGGCTAACCCAGAGGGTGAGTATTTCACCTTCTATGACGGCCCTCCCACCGCTAACGGCAAGCCCCATGTGGGCCACGTATTGACCCGGGCCATCAAGGACATCATCCCCCGCTACAAGGTAATGCGGGGTTATAAGGTTTTGCGCAAAGCTGGCTGGGACACCCACGGCCTGCCGGTGGAACTGGAGGTGGAAAAAGCCCTCAGCATTACCGGTAAGGCGGATATCGAGAAATATGGTGTGGAAAAATTTGTAACCTTATGCAAGGACAGCGTCTTTAAATATGTGGAAATGTGGCGTGAGATGTCCGAAAAGGTGGGCTTTTGGGTAGATATGGATCACCCTTATGTGACCTACCACAATGAATATATCGAATCGGTGTGGTGGGCCCTCAAACAGATGTGGGACAAGGATCTAATCTATAAAGGCCACAAGGTTATGCCCTATTGCCCCCGCTGTGGGACCTCCCTGTCCTCCCATGAGGTGGCTCAGGGCTACAAGGATGTTAAGGACATGACTGCGGTGGCAAAATTCAAGGTTAAGGGCGAGGACAATCTCTATATTTTGGCCTGGACCACCACCCCTTGGACCTTGCCCTCCAATGTGGGGTTGGCCGTCAACAAGGCCTTCACCTATATAGAGGTGGAACAGGATGGCGACCGCCTAATTCTTGCCAAGGACCTGACCTCTGTGCTGGTGGGTGAGTACACTGTTACACGGGAATTTTTAGGCGGGGAGTTGTTGGGCACCGAATATGAGCAGTTGTTCCCCTTTGTAACGCCGGACGGCAAAGCATTCCAGGTTATCCACGGCGACTTCGTCACCCTGTCCGACGGTACCGGCATTGTTCATATCGCTCCCGCCTACGGCGAGGATGACAATGCTGTGGCAAAGCAAAACGGCCTGGCAAGCCTCCATTTGGTGGATGCCGAGGGTAAATTTGTGGAGGGGGTCACCCCCTTTAAAGGGATGTTTGTCAAGGACGCCGACAAGTATATCATTGAGGACCTGGAAAAACGGAACCAGCTTTATAAAAAAGAAAAGCACCTCCACTCCTATCCCCATTGCTGGCGCTGCGACACGCCTCTCTTGTATTATCCCAAGGACAGCTGGTTTATCCGTTCCACCGAGTATCGGGACCAGTTGGTGGATAACAACGAAAAGATCAACTGGCTGCCCGAGAATATAAAGGGCGGACGTTTCGGTAAGTTCCTGGAAAATGTCATTGACTGGGCCATCTCCCGCGACCGTTACTGGGGCACTCCCTTTCCCGTTTGGGAATGCGGCTGCGACCACCGGGAAATGGTGGGCAGCATAGAACAGCTTAAACAAATGGGCAGAGACGTGCCTGCCGATATTGAGCTGCATAAGCCCTATATCGACGATATCCATCTGAATTGTCCCAAGTGCGGCGGCATGAGCAGCATGACTAGGGTCAGCGAGGTTATCGACTGCTGGTTTGACTCCGGCTCCATGCCCTTTGCCCAATTCCATTACCCCTTTGAAAACAAAGAACTATTTGAAAATAACTTCCCGGCTGGGTTTATCTCTGAGGCCATTGACCAGACCCGGGGATGGTTCTATACCCTTCACAACATCTCCACCGCCATCTTTGAACGGCCCAGCTTTGAAAATTGTATTGTATTAGGCCTTGTTACCGACAGCAAGGGCCAGAAGATGAGCAAATCCAAGGGGAATTCCATCGAGCCCAATGAGATTTTGGATCAGGTGGGAGCTGATGCCATCCGGTGGCATTTCTACGCCTCCAGCGCTCCCTGGGTGCCTAAGCGGGTATCTGTGGACGATGTGACTGAGTCGCAGCGGAAATTTCTGATCACCCTGTCCAATGTGTACTCCTTTTACGTCCTTTACGCCGACCTGGACCAATTTGATCCCACAAAACACACGGATTACGTCTCAAACAACGTGATGGATACCTGGGTGCTGTCCAAGCTCAACTCCACCATTGCCACTGTGGAGGAGCATCTCGACAATTACCGAATCACCCCCGCCGCCCTGGCCATCCAGGATTTTACCGACGACCTCTCCAACTGGTATGTGCGGCGGAACCGGGCAAGGTTTTGGCAGTCCGAGCTCAGCGGCGACAAAATTGGCGCCTACACCACTCTTTATCAAGTGCTGGTATCCCTGATCAAAATGATCGCTCCCTTTGTCCCCTTCATCGCGGAGACCATGTATCAGAGCTTAGTGCGCAGCCTCAATGCAAACGCCCCTGAAAGTGTCCATCTCTGCCCTTGGGTTGGATGTGACGCCTCCAGAATAAACAAAGCTCTGGAGGAGGAGATGGAACAGGCTATTTCTATTGTCAAATTGGGGCGGAGCGCCCGGAACCTAGCCAACATCAAAAACCGTCAGCCCCTCTCCAATATGCGGGTGTCTGTAGATACACTGCCCGCTTATTATGAGGATATTATACGGGATGAATTGAATATCAAGTCCATCGCTTTTGGAGCCGATATTTCCCAATATGTCAGCTTTGATATCAAACCCAACTTGCCTGTTCTTGGCAAAGCCTATGGCCGTTATATCCCCGTTATTCGCAAGGCAATCGCCGATCAGGACCAAATGCAGCTAGCTGGCTCCATCCAGGGTGGAGGCAGCTTGGCCGTGGAGGCTGGGGACGGCATTGAAGTTGAGCTTAACAGTGAGAACCTGTTGATTGAAATGAATGGCTTAGACGGTTATGCCTTTGCTGGCAGCGGACAGGTGGGCGTGGTGTTGGACACCGCCATCACCCAGGAGTTAAGGGAAGAAGGCTTTGTCCGGGAGATTCTCTCCAAGATACAGAATCTGCGCAAAGAGAGCGGCTTTGAGGTTTCTAATAACATTCACCTCTATGTGCGGGGCAACGAGATGATCGCCAATCTGGTACGCAAAAATGAAGCCTACATTGCAGGGGAAACCCTGAGCTTGAGCGTTTCCTATGACAGCGATTTTGACGGGTATGTTGCCGCCAGAATTAACGGTGAAGTAGTGGAGCTGGGCGTCAAAAAGGCTTAATTATTTAATCATAAGCAAAGAGTATACTGTGAAATTTGTGCTGAAAAAATGTGGCGGCTTTGATGGACTATGGCGCAGCCACATTTTTTCAAGATATGTCAAAATGTTTGCAGTGTTTTACCTTATCGTACTTCTCCTCCTTAAATTTGTTATGCCATTTCGTATGTGATAATCTTTTTATATCCCCCTTTGAACACCCTCCTTTTGCTTTATAAGTGCAGTTATCCGACCGCACATTAAGGCAAAGGGAGTTTTTTTCTTATTATAAATATTTGACAGTGATATGTAGTTGCTTCCATCTTGAAGTAAATACCCAACAAAAAGCATCCATATCACTGTAACCACAGTATTACCAGATGCTTTTTGTACATGATATTTATACTGACAAATATTTTTAGGAGAGTGTAGTAAAAGTGAGTGGGAAAAAGCAAAGGGGCAAAACCCTCTTAATATTCACATTTATGCTATTTCAGTTTATATCCTACTGTAAACCTGTGTTTGCTGAGTCCGTCAGTCTAAATATAACGACAGGTAACCTGTTCATCTATGCAGATGGCTATTATGCGTTGAGCGAGGCAGGTCCACGGGATAATCTTGTAGACAGGAACACTGTGATAACATCGGCTGAAGACCTCACCATCACATTGGCGGATGGCTCGGACGTAACCATTGATTCAATCTCCGTTGAGGGCAACCTTACCCTAAAGCCTTTTGCTGGGGACACGGGAACAGGCAAGCTCCATGCTGTGAACAGTACCGGGCGTTATGGCATTAATACAACCGGCGATATTACAGTGACCGGCGGCACCTTTATTGCAACGGCGACAGCTATCAACTCGTGTGGCATTGAGGCTAAAGGGAATGTCAACGTATCAAATTCAGGCCACCTGGAAGGCTCGGGTGAACTAAGCGGCGTCAGAATTGACGGCGACGTGGCAGTCTCCGACGGGACCTTGATAGCGGCCACGGAGGGCTACTACGGCCTTATCATATATGGAAAGCTACAAGTGTCCGGCGGTGTGGTAACGGGAGAAAGCCATGCATTTGGAGTTGTGGCAGTGGACGGCATTCACGTCTCCGGCGGGCTTCTCAAAGGCATAGCTATGGGTGAGGGCCCCGGTGCGGAATACGAACCGGGCGGTGGTGATGGCAATGTTTCAATCGGATTTACCGCTCCCACCATTGGTATTGACTCGTACAACGACATTATCGTCACCGGCGGCCAGGTATGGGGAGAAGCTCATGCAGGTGAAATTGAGACGGTCGGCATCTATATTGATGAACCAGGTCATATTATTGATGTGTCAGGCGGTTTGCTTGTAGGTGAAGCCCGCGACGGCGATATATTCAGCACTAGTGCAGACCGAAAAACCTATGGTATCTATGTTATGGGCGGTGACATAACCGCAAGCAGCAGTTTACCGGATGACGGCAAGATTGTCGCTATGACAGACGGCACAGGCATAACAGGCCAACCGTATTTCTGTATAAACGGAAATCCCCCCGGCGAAGGCGTGTATGATCATAAATATACGAATTCCTCCACTGCGGCAGCTTCTAATCTCATTACACTGTCCATTCCCAACGCGGTGTGGCCTTCTCCATTAACCCTTGAAAACACCGACGTTCTATACCGGGCGGGTATATTGGATATCACTACGCATACCATTGCGTTTGACGGAAACGGCGGCGGAGATCTCGTAGAAGGGGTACCGGAAACTGTCACAAATGTCCCGGATGGCAGCACAATTGCTAAACCATCCTCCAACCCGACCCGTACCGGCTATAATTTCACAGGATGGTACCTTGAAAGGGATGGTGGACGTAAATGGGATTTCGCTATTGATCCTGTCACATCCAGCTTCACACTATACGCACATTGGGAACGCATAACGGAAAATCCAAATACTGGGGGCTCATGTATTCCTGGTATCATTTTTGATGACTGTAATTAGGCGCTGCTTCTTTTATTTTCTCCAGCATGATGTATGTATAAAAAAGACAAAGCCGGCGCATTCCGGCTTTGTCTTTTATTCTAGATAACGAATATATTTATCAAAGGTATCAAATAGGAGTGTAACCAAGCCAATCAATTCCAATCGGGTTTCTTCATTCAGCCGGGCCTCCTCCAGCCTAGTGTCGAGGGTATTATCTTCCCAATCGGTATATAGAGTCACTTCATATTGCTCAACAATATAGTTAGAGCTGTTAGAGACATCCTCAGAGGAGGCTGTGTCAGTGTCATTCTCTTCCTCTATCACGTTAATATACGCCACCAGCACATGTTGTTCCTCCGCGACGGCCCAGACCGTGTCATCGGTAGGTACATAATAGAGATAGACCGAATCACTGGCAGAGGGAAGTTCCTCAGCAATGGTAATGCCATAAGAGCTCAAGCCCGCTTTTACGCTACCGCCTGTGAACACCTCCAAGGGAGCATCGTCGGCCATAGCCATTTCACTGTCACCGGCTTCAATCTGTTCATTCGCCATCATAGGCTCACCGCCATCGATGGCTTCCGGACCTCCTGTGGTGGGATTGGCTGGAAAAGGGGGGCTGATAAAGAATATGGTTCCAGCTACCACTACAAACAGGGCCGCAACCGAGCCACATATTCGGACTATCCTGGCCAAACGTCCGCTTTTGCCGCTTAGGCTTTTGATCTTCTCCTGTTGGTCATATTTTTCAAATAGCATTTTTGCTGTTAAGGCAGGCGGGGGAGCAATCTGTTCGTCATCAATAGTGTGGTCAAATTCGGACGCTAAAAATTCTAAATCTTCCTGCATTTGTTTCTCAAATTCATTCAACAGACTTCACTCCCTTCCATTAAAGTGCGCAACTTTCTTAAAGAACGGTGCAATTTAGAGGACACCGTTCCCATTGGGCTGCCGATAATCTCCCCGATCTCACGGATTTTATAACCTTCCACCACCGCTAAAACGACGATTTCCCGTTCCTCCAGACTGAGAGTTTTTAAAGCGCGCAGCAAATCCATCCTTTCAATATCAGATCCGGTGCTGTCCGCCCCCGGCACAATAAGATCGGATACGTCGTCGGAAACTACGTTGTTGCGCTGGTCAATATACCTTTTTATGCGCCGCTTACAACGGGCATTGAGGATTTTATGCATCCAGGATTTAAATGCCGTCGGCTCTTTTAAATTCTGGATCCCTTTATACCCCTCTATAAAGGTTTCGGATACCACATCTTCGGCATCCTCCTTGACCCCTAATGTAAAATAGGCTACCTTATACAACTGCGTGTAAATTTCCTCGTAGAGATACCCGTACGCTTCCCGATCCCCCATTTTTGCCTGCTGGACCATCTGTGAAAGATTGTCCAAAGCAATCACCCCTCCGTTATCAGGCACATTGCTTTCACTTATGTAGTGCGCCTGATTTCTTGTTTTCTTGCATCCAATTTTATAAGGGTACGTTTCTATTACATCTTCCTATTCTTGCGTTTAAAAGGTTTTAGCATATATTTCAGCCTCAACCTTTGCGGTAGTGATAATCTCATCCCTCTTTTCAGGATATTGATCCACCCCCTCCACCAGAATGCTGTCAAAATTCTCCACACCGCACAGCCTAAAGACATTCCGCATCCAATCCATACCTACGAAATAGTTCAGTTCACCAGGCTCCGTGCAGACATACCCGCTGGAAACTATCGTCAATACCTTCTTATCCGCCTCTTTTAAAAGAGACTCAATATGGTCTGAAAAATAATTGAAGGTGCGCCCCACACGGCATACGGACAGCATATAGTTCACCAACTGAGGCGGTACCATCAAATTCCAATTGGGGGCCACCACCACATATTTGTCCGCTGAAACAAATTCATCGCACATTCTTTCCACAGCATCCATTTTTCTCTGCTGCTCCTTGGGCAAAGAGGCCTTATCCGCTCCGGCAGCCAGCTTGTCCCATCCATCCAATATCGGATAGTCCACTATTGGGAATTCATGCTCACAGAGATTTAATACCTTGATCTCATCCTTGGCGTTATAGGAAATATAGTGATTGATAAATTCGGTTGCTACTTGCTTGGATACAGAATTTGCGGTTGGATAAAAATTTGCAACCAAAAATAAAACTTTAGCCATAATATTACTCCCTTTCCTTAGGTCAAATCTTTTTCAGTCATTGGTGACTCTATTGTACCCGATCGCTGTTTGAAAAGAAACATCTAAATTATGAATGGCAGAAATGGACAATACCCTTTGGCTTTCAGAAACAATTGACCGTACTTTATGTCTGCTTGACCCATCATCTGCGGTGCCTAAGACGGTAATGAACAGGGCTCTCATCGGCTACCCGTTTAAAAGCCTTCGAAAATTGGGCCGAATTTGCATACTTAAGCCGTGAAGCTATTTTTCCCACGGGCAAATCGGTTTGGATTAGCAGCTCTTGCGCTATTTTCATGCGTTCCTTGGTAATATATTGTGATAGGGTATATCCGGTTTTCTTTTTAAAGATACGGGTGAGATAATCGGGATGAAAATGCATATACCGGGCAATAACCTCACAAGATAGCTCCTCTTCCACATTAGCATGTATATATTCAACCGCTTTTTCAAAGTCTGTTTGGCATGCCTCCTTCATCAGAACGGTACTTGCGATTTGACGGCACAACAGTTCTAACCAATTCATCATTCCTTCCACCGAACGTGTAGATTTATCATCCAACTTATTGTAATTTGTTCCGCTAAACATGGTGTGGATGTCAATAGCATTCTCCCAAATCAATTTAAAAAGCAACTGCATAATTTCCCTTTTAAATTGATGAAGAACAGCGGCGTCCAGCAACTCTTGTTGGATTAGATTGTCAAAGTACTGCTGCGCTTCACATAAAACCGGCTCTACCTGTGCGGTCCTCAGTAATTCCGGCCATTTATTCATTTGGGGAAGCAGCACAGGCAAACGGCTTTCCTTTCGCCAATGTGTAAACACCTTGTTGTAGATCCCAACATTATCTATGGCCAACTCCTGTAAATTTCTGTAGCTGGCTGCCAGTTCACACGCATCGGCCGGGGCGCCGATATAGCAGGAAAGGTCGCAACAAAAGTATAAATGACAAAGACGAATATACTCCTCGCATCGTTTGTGATGTCCAGCCTGATCGTTCGAAAGTAGAGACAGCAACGTACCGGCACTCAATTGGGTGACAATACCTTTTTGCTTTTCTTCCGCCAAAATTTCCTCAGCAGAATTTTTTAAAGCAAATTCCATCAGCCGTTCTTCGTCTATCTCTAACGCCTCATGCCACCGCTGCACTTTAATCAAAATAGGCGTTAACCGCAAAGATGGATGATATTCAATATTTCTGCGCAACGCTTCCTCACAAATTTTTTGAGGCTTAGGGGGGATTTTACCGCTTACCACATCCTGCCAAAATAGCTCGGTAATCACAGGATGATATTGATCCCACAGGTCTTCTTTTCTTTTGCTCTGTAACTGCCCCATAGCTTTTGAAACCACTCTTTCCAATTCATGGGGAACTACCGGCTTCAAAAGGTAATCCAAACTTCCCAAGCTAATGGCTTTTTGAGCGTAGGTAAAATCAGCGTGGCAGGTGAGGAAGATTAACTCGATAGGATAATTATGCTCTGTAATCCACTCCAGTAACTGCAATCCATTGCCTTGGGGCATCTCAATATCACAGAGCAACAGCTGTATGTCATGTTCACAAATAATTCTCTGCGCCTGCAGAATATTATAGGCTGTAAAGATGGAGTTAATCCCTAACTTTTCCCAATCTAAAGCGCACTTCGTTGCTTGTACCGCCGGGATCTCATCATCAACTATTAGCAACTGCAATTACCACTCACCCCCTTAGCATCCACATCCTTTTGATGGGGGAGATGGATAGTAATTATCGCTCCCCCATCTTTACCGTTTCTGATTTGGATTGAAGCATACTCTTGATATAATAAAGACAGCCTCCGTTGAGCATTCCAAATACCGATATGCCTTCCCCGTTCATCCACAATCTGTTCACCTCTGTTAAGCTTGGCAAGATCAGAAGCGTTAAAGCCAATCCCATTGTCACGGATAACCACTTGTAACACTGGGACCGTCGGGCGTCGCTCATCGGTAGTCAGCGCAACATCCACAACAATATATAACTCATCACCATTACCAGAGGCATATTTAATAGCGTTTTCTATAAAAGTGTGTATGAGAAGGGTTGGTATATAACACCGTTTGAGGGAAGCAGGACATCGAATTTCATACGTAAAGTGACCAGGCAAACGCATTTCTTGAATATGTAAGTAATTGGTTGCATGGTCGATCTCCTTCTCAAGAAGCATAACAGAGCTATTCGCATCAAAAGCATACCGAAAATACCGGACCAATGAAAGGGTGAGTTCCTGAATCAACCGGTAATTTTTTGTCTGCGCAAACCCATAAATAATGTTGAGGGTATTGAGGAAAAAGTGAGGATTAATCTGCAGCTGCATGTGCTCCAGCTCGGCCTTCTGTAAAGCCAATTGCTCCTCATATACGCTTATCTTTAGATGCTGTATCTCCTGGGCCATGTCGTTAAACTGATCTTGCACCATACCGAATTCGCTGAACTTAGCCGGTACGTCAATACGGGAGTTGATATCGCCCTGCTTAATTCGGTTCATAGCGTCCACCAGTAGGCCTACCGGGCGCATAACCGTCTGCCGGAAAATAATCATTACATAAGGGGCCAATAAAATTAATACCACTGAGAAAAGAATTATAATCATCAGTATTTGGGGGAGCTCTGCAAGGATGATCCGGTCGGGCACCATCAACAGCAACTGAAAATCGCCCTTTTGGGAAGCTTGACCCACTACCAGATAGCGGTTGGGGTCACCGGTGAGATAATGATCCTGTTGAGCCCAAATGAGTTCGGTATTATTGCTGGCAACAAATGCTTCACTGGTCAGCGCCTCACCGGAGCGGGACGCAAAAAGGGCGAGAGCTTCTTCTGTAAAACTGTCTATGTCAATGATATCCAGAAGATTCTCAACCGCTACCCATGCGCCTATGTAAATGTTTCCTGATGCGAAAAAGCGGTAAAAATAATACTCTTGATCCACCCGTATAATATTCCAACAGCTGCTATGCCCCGGCTTATACAAAAGATTCCGATATTCCTCAGAAATGTAGAGGTTGGCGTTTCCGCGCTCAATTGCGTAATAATGCTCCTCCAACATATCATATATGAAGAAGTTGCCCATTGGCTTGTAATTGAGAGAATCTTTCGTTATATTGTTTAAAAAGCGGACACGTGCAAAATGCCTTTCGTCCCCCTCTATATTTCCGGATAGCTGAGCCAAATCCGCGTTACCGGCCAACATGCTGGACAGATACAATTCCACATTGGACAATTCGTTTTCAATCAGAGTTAGATGGAGATTCACTGTTATCATGCTTGACCTTGCCACTTGGTTTCGAACAAGATTTACAGCATAAATATTGCTGCCCACCAACAATAATAAAATAACTAATGTCAGCAATATTAGCCGGATATATAAATAGCTCCTCATGGTTTTTTGCTTATGTGACATTTAATTCCCTCATAACAGATCCTTCTCATAGTAGATTTAATAAACCCTTAAATCTATGGAACTCACACTAACTATTCTAAATTGATGAAGAAATTCTGTCAAGTTAATAAAAATAACTGGTCAACAACCTTGCTATTTATACAAAAAGAGCACGCTTATCCCCATTAACAGCTTCTTTTTCTCAAAAACATAAGGCAGCAAACAATGTTGCCGCCTTATGTCCTTTGCTTATTATAGATAGGTAATTAAAGCAGTTTGAGAGAAGAAAGGGGTTCGCTCATTCTTTTCCACTCATTAATTACCCCTTTACCGCGCCAATAGTGATACCTTTTACAAAATACTTCTGGAAGAAAGGATACGCTACCATAATGGGGACTGCCCCCACCACCGCCATGGCCATACGCACCGTAGTTGTGGGAATTTTGCTGAGGGCCTCCGCCGCGTTGGCCCCCAAATTTGAGTTGGTCTGCAAAAACTGAACATCCTGAAGCATTCGGTTGAGAAGATTTTGAAGGCTGAACAGGCTAGGGTCAGTGATATAGTACAGGCCATTGAGCCAGTCATTCCAATAGTTGACACCCATCATTAGGCCAATAGTAGCCAAGATGGGAAGGGACAGGGGCAGCACTATGCGGAAAAAAGTGAGAAACTCTCCCGCCCCATCAATACGGGCGGATTCAATTAGCGCTTCCGGAATACTGGTAGTGAAAAAAGTGCGTACCAGTATGACAAAAAAGCCGTTCATCAAGAGCCCTGGCATAATCAACCCTACAAAGGTATTTTTAACATGGAGAACATTGGTGTAAACCAAATAGGTTGGCACCAGGCCCCCATTGAATAACATAGTAAAAAATACAATAAATGACAAAATGGCACGTAGCGGAAAATCTCTCCTGGAAAGCGTATATGATAGCATGGTAGTAATACACATTCCAATAAAGGTACCTGCCAGTGTCACAATAAAAGATACTTTAATGGCGTTGAAGATATAATCTCTCTGATCCAGCAGGTAACGATAGGCCGTGAGGCTAAACTGCTTTGGAAAGTAGGAGTATCCATTTTGCAAAATGGCTTGCTCATCAGTAAAGGACGCTATAATCAACAGCAGGAAGGGAGCTAATACAAAGAAGCACAGCAGAATCATGATTATATGGCAGACAACCTGGAAGATCTTATTTTCTCTTGTATTCATCCTTACCCCTCCTTTAGAATAACGCGTTGTCCGGACTTAGCTTGCGAACCACCAAATTGGATACCATAACCAATATAAAGCCTACCAAGGACTGGTACAGGCCGGCAGCAGCGGACATGCCAATATCTCCAAGCTGCATCAAGCCGCGGTATACATAAGTGTCGATAACATTGGTGGTACTGTAAAGCATGCCGGAATTCATAGGTACCTGGTAGAACAATCCGAAATCGGAATAGAAGATGCGGCCAATGGAAAGCAACACCATCATGGTGATAACCGGCACAATTAATGGAATGGTAATCTTGCGGATGGTCTGTAATTTTGACGCGCCGTCCAGTTGCGCCGCTTCATAATAAGATTTATCAATGCCCACAATGGAAGACAGATAGATTACCGTAAGATATCCAAAGCCCTTCCACAGGTTGACAATATTAAGAATAACAGGCCAATATTTTGCCTCCGAATACCAGGCAATAGATTTGTCTATCCCCAATGCCGGAAACAGCGTCTTATTGATAAAGCCCACATCAGCGCTGAGAAAAGCGAAAACCAGATAACTGACAATAACAATAGAAATCAAATAGGGCAGTAAAATCACAGTTTGATATATCCGATTAAATACCCTTTTTGCGATCTCACTGAGAACAATAGCGACAACGACAGCGACAAAGGTATTAATAACGATAAAACCTACATTATATAAAATGGTGTTTCTGGTAATAACAAAAGCATCTTTGGTTGCAAAAAGATATTCAAAGTTTTTAAAACCGATCCATTCGCTCCCCCAAATTCCCTGGGCATAGTTGTAGTTTTTAAACGCTACAACCAATCCTGCCATAGGTATGTAATTGTTTATCAACAAGTAAGCAAGGCCGGGCAATGCCATGACCATCAGCGGCGCAAACCGCAGCGCTTTGCGAAACCTACTTGATTTCATATCCTGTCCCCTTCCCTCTTATATATGGGCCGGCCAATGCCTTTTACTTGCACCGGCCGGCCACATCATTTACTTAAAACGATTCGCGGAGCTTACTGAAGGGCTAACCAAGCGTCTAACTGAGCTTGTTTTTCCGCAATGACTTTATTGATACCGGCATCTTCAAGGGCCTGCAAGAATTTGGGCAGGTTTTCGTCAACATCTACCATACCGTATTCCAAGCTCAGCCGATACTCTGCTGTGACATTCTGGAGTGCCGCAACTTCATTCTTTACATTAGTGGCATCAAATTGGAAACCCAATGCCTTGGAAATAATAGCAGTATCATTGAATTCCTTCAACTTGACATAGAGGTCAGGATCATTGCCTTCCCACACATAGGACAGCAGTTGGTTGCCAAAGATCCATCCCAGATTGAGGCCCCAGCCTGTATTGGATTCATTGACCCCTTCCGGATAGGTAATAAGGTTATCCTCGCCTTCTACTTTTACATAATGTACGCCTTCAACGCCCCAGTCAAAAGCATTGACCACATCTGCATTGGTATACATTAGGTTCATGAATTGCATAGCTTCAGAGGGATACTCACAATTGATTGGTAAACACCAGGACAGTACGCCCACTTGGGTGGTAGTTGAAAATGCCGGACTAATGGTGGAGGTTACCATTTCGTATCCGGAGCTTAAGCCCGCTTGTTTGTCATAGCCAGGCTTAAGATTAGTGCAGAAAGAAAATAACTGTCCGCCTTTAACTAAGGTGGTGGCACTCTCGGTATTGGTCACAGCATCGGCCACAATCCAACCTTTGAGATACCAATCCCTGACCATATCTAAGTATCCTCTATATTCGTCTGTTGAAAACCAATTAACTACATTAAAGTCATCCTGACCCCTATTGAGCAGTACGCCAAATCCATTCCCCAAGTCATCCCTGCTGGTAAGCAACTGGTTAACTATGGATATGCTGTTTCCCTGGCCATATGTCATATACATATCCGGCTCACCAGCCGATACAACCTCATAAACCGCTTCCAGATCCTCTACGGTTTTAATATCATCCGCGTTAAAGCCATATTTTTCAAGGAGATCCTTGCGGAAACATACCCCGTAGCTGGCGGCCATGTCGCGGATACTGGGAACGCCATACTGGATTCCATCAATCTGTCCAGCACTGAGATAAGCGTCACCCACTACTTCTTTAAGCTCTTTTGCCTCATTGTCCATATACTGGTCTATTGCCAAGAATTTGCCTTTGGCGACATCCGTACTAAAATTGTTCATCATCACATGAACCAAATCCAGCTTTTCTCCGCCGGAAACCATAAGGTTAATCTGTTGTTCCCAGGCAGCAAACGTAATGGGCAGCAATTCAATTCTGACGTTGATCAATTCTTCGGTGATGCTGCTCAAATTTTCTGCCACTATGTCTGTGTCAGGCAGACTACCTCCGCCAAAATGGGCCAGCACCAAAGTAACCGGCTCGCCTGAATTGTTATCGGGCGTACTGGCACCACTGCCCGCTTCTCCATCGGCGGAGACGGGCGTGGAGCCTGAGGGATTCGACGATCCATTGCCACAGGCTGCCATTGTAAGTAATGTCAAAATTAAAGCCACAATGAGCAATGTTTTTTTCATACTACATGTTCCTCCTAAATTTAAAGGTTTATTGTTTAATTTTATTGTATAGTATATTTGAAATAGTTCTACTCCAAATCCGACCTCCTTTATGTTCGTATCCGACTAATTCACATATATCATGCCCAAGCTGTTCCGATAATGCTTAATAGATTCCGTTTCTGGACAAAATGGATTTGTGTCAAATCCCCAAACTTTGGGCGAACGGGGTAAAAGCTTCTCCATATCAAGGCAAAAGTAAGTGCCCAGGAGTCTATCCCAGGCACTTAACTATCTATTTCAGGCTTTAAAGTGGCAATAAGAACTAAATTTTGGCAGAAGAGGCTGTATGGTACCTTTTGTCCATCCCAACCTTCATATTTAGTGAAACCATTAATCTAGTAATTTTGGCTTTTATCCACTCATATGAATATAAAAAAGTAAAATGGAGTGGTTCTAAATGATGCTGGATTTAAAACGATATCAGGCCGATGCACCTTACCCGCCCGTAAATAACGTTCGCCCTGACAAAGCTTTGGCCTCAAAGCTTATGGACGCCTATTCCGGTGAATCGTCAGAATTGACTACGGTGCTGCAATACGCATATCAAAGCTTGAAATGCAGAAAGAAATATAATGAAATAGCAGAGATCATCAGAGGTATATTTTATGTGGAAACTTTACATTTGGAATTCATTGGCGACTGCATTTTCAAGCTTGGGGGTGACCTGCAATATACGCTTGCATTAAGAGAACGGTCTATCAGTTGGCAAGCCTCACTTGTGACATATGATACTTCGGCTTCGAAAATATTGTTGACAAATATCCAAGGGGAGAAATATGCGGCGGCATTTTATGAGGAAACCTCCAAAGCGGTGGACCAACCGGACATTGCAAATCTTCTGGCACGATTAGCGGAAGATGAACGGCTCCATATCCGTATATTTTCCGATTTACAGCATCGCTTTTTTCGGTAATTTTTCTTTCTTGGTTCCGTATAATCTTCAAAATCCTACATACACTATTTGCGGCAGGGTCTATGCTTTATGTTAAAGAAACACATGTATATGTGCGCATATATCCTGTAAGGATGGGGCTCAAACCCCGTCCGGTCTACATAGGAACTTCACCTGCGGACCTAACCGGGACCTCTGCTTTCCGCCTCTCATTTCAGAGGGACTTGGAGCTGTTATGCAATGGCCCACCCGGGCTGGCAGCGCGGAAAATGCTCCCGCGCTGCTCGTCCATGCATCCAGGGCAACAGGAACAGTTTTCGCAGCTTTGCCCACAGCCCTTTCCGTTTTTGCGGTCTTTATATACCTTATATACCGCAAGCCCTATAACGCAAATAACAACCATACCTACAAGCAGCGTTCCCATCAAACATGCACCTCCTGCTGCGATTTAACCTTCGGCTTTACAGCGTCTTTCTGCTTCTTGAACAACATCCAGATGAACAGAATGACCAGCAAAATCGCGGCGATCGTGCCAATTCCAAATGAACCCACAGTAAACAACATACCTAACTGGTAAACACAGAGGGATACGATATATGCGAACCCGCACTGATAAAGGATCGCAAACCAGAGCCATTTTGCGCTGTTCATTTCCCGCTTAATAGCGCCCATAGCGGCAAAGCAGGGCGCACAGAGCAGGTTAAACACCAGGAAGGAATACGCGGATAGCATCGTGAAGCTGGCCGCCAGCTCACTCCAAACCTCCATCCCATTTTCAGCAACCTCCGCAAATCCGAACAGGATACCGAAGGTGCCAACGATGTTTTCCTTGGCGATCAACCCTGTGAGCGCCGCGACGGCGGACTTCCAATTCCCCCAGCCCAGAGGCGCAAATATCCAGGCGACAGCGTTGCCAATAGTGGCAAGGATGCTGTCCTCCATATCCACCATACCGAAGGAACCGCCGGCCCAGCCAAAGTTGGAAGCGCACCAGATGACCACAGTGGCCAACAGAATAATCGTCCCCGCCTTTTTGATGAATGACCAGCCACGTTCCCACATACTGCGCAGTACACTGCCAATAGTGGGCCAATGGTATGCGGGAAGCTCCATGACAAATGGGGCAACATCGCCGGCGAACATCTTCGTCTTTTTCAGGATGATGCCGGAGCTGATAATGGCGGCTATACCGATGAAGTACGCGCTGGGCGCTACCCACCAGGCGCCGTCGAACAACGCGCCCGCGATCAATGCGATGATCGGCAGCTTTGCGCTGCATGGGATAAAAGTGGTGGTCATAATTGTCATCTTTCTGTCCCGCTCATTCTCAATCGTTCGAGACGCCATAATCCCTGGGACGCCGCAGCCGGTACCAATCAGGATCGGAATAAAGGACTTGCCTGAAAGTCCAAATTTGCGGAAAACCCTGTCTAAAATGAAGGCGATGCGGGCCATATATCCGCAGCCTTCCAAAAAGGCAAGGAAAATGAATAATATGAGCAATTGCGGAACAAAACCCAGTACCGCGCCAACGCCAGCGATAATACCGTCAATAATCAAGCCTTGTAACCAGTCGGCACAGCCCACGGACTCCAGAAGGTTCTCCATTAGAACGGGAACTCCGGGAACCCATACGCCATAGCCCGCCGGGTCGGGTTCCTTCGCCTCCACAGCCGCTTCAAAGTCCTGAAGCGTAACTGGGATAACCTCCGTCACATTACCGTCCTCATCTTCAATTACAGCGGCGGCGGTAATGCCAGCTGCTGAAGCCTCTATGAGAAAGCTATCAAGAATTGCCCCGTCCGGCTCTTCGGTTTCCAGCATATCCTTCAAACCGGCAGTGTCAACGCCCGCTTCTTCTGCGGCGCCTATGTATGCTTCCACCTTGGCAAGTTCCACATCGTAATCACCCACAGCTTCCTCATAGGCAGTGGACCCGATGCCAAATAGATGCCATCCGTCGCCAAAAACGCCATCGTTTGCCCAGTCGGTGGCCCAGCCGCCAATAGTTGTGACCGACACGGCATAGACGATAACCATTATAAGGGCAAAGATCGGCAGCGCCAACCAGCGGTTGGTGACAATTTGATCAATTTTATCCGACGTACTCAGCTTACCCTTGTTTTTGATTTTACAGCAATCCTTGATAATGGAATCAATATAAATATAGCGTTCAGTGGTGATAATACTTTCGCTGTCATCGTCAAGCTCGGCTTCACAATTTTTGATGTCCCTATCAATATGAGACAGAACTGCCCCGTCCAGCTTTAGTTTTTGAATGATTTTCTCGTCGCGTTCAAATAACTTGATGGCGTACCACCGTTGCTGCTCCTCCGGCAAGTCGTGCAGCACAGCCTCCTCTATATGGGCAATTGCGTGCTCTACACTGCCGGAAAAGCTGTGCTGGGGAATGGTCTTACCGCAAACCGCCATCTGAATCGCGGCCTCCGCCGCTTCCATAATGCCCGCGCCTTTTAATGCCGAAATTTCCACAACGCTGCACCCAAGTTCTCTGGCCAGATTCTCCGTATCAATCTTGTCCCCGTTCTTCCTGACCACATCCATCATATTAATGGCAATAACAACAGGAATACCAAGCTCAGTAAGCTGAGTAGTCAGAAAAAGGTTCCGTTCCAGGTTTGTGCCGTCAACTATATTTAAGATCGCATCGGGGCGCTCGTCGATCAAATAGTTTCTGGAAACGACCTCCTCCAGCGTATAGGGCGAGAGGGAATAAATACCGGGCAAATCCATAATAGTGACATCCTTACGCCCCTTTAATTTCCCCTCTTTTTTCTCGACCGTGACACCGGGCCAATTCCCCACATATTGATTGGAACCTGTCAGCGCGTTAAAAAGCGTGGTCTTGCCGCTGTTCGGATTTCCGGCCAATGCAATTTTTATAGCCATTATGTTCTCCTCCTTCAACACATTAGGTTAGCCAAAACTAACATAATATCCTATGAAATGCAGAGAATATTCTATTCTCTGCCTCTTTATTATATATTCGTTGCAAGGTCGCTCCTCCACGAAGCCTTTGGCTTTGTGGATACCTATCACTCCACCTCTATCATTTCAGCGTCGGATTTCCGCAGTGAAAGCTCATAGCCGCGGACGCTCACTTCTACAGGATCACCCAAGGGGGCAACCTTGCGCACAAAAATCTCCACGCCCTTTGTGATCCCCATATCCATAATTCGGCGCTTGATGGCGCCGCTGCCAGTGACTTTTACAACGCGGACGGTATCGCCGCATTTTGCGGTTTTCAATGTCTGCATATCCATTGCCCCTTTCGGTATATTTATACCATGATCTTGTTTGCCATCTCCCGGCTTATGGCAATACGAGATTCCTTGATGTTCACGATGACATTGCCGCCGATCTCCGAGATCACTGTAACAGGAGTACCGACAACAAATCCCAGGTTTTCAAGATGCTGCTTTGTCTCAGCCTTCCCACCAACCCTTTTGATGGAATTCCGCTCCCCGGCTCTTGCCAAAGTTAAAGGCATCATTCTCTCTCCTTGTCCCTTTGCGTTAGCGAAAGCTAACAACAAATCATAAAAATCAGTTAGCAAAAGCTAACTCTATCATTGATAGTTTAATACCACTAACACGCTTTGTCAATAGGGAATTAAAAATTCTATATTTTTACTCAAATGCTATTTGAAAATCCGGTTAGGTTATGCTAATATTGATACACATATAACACAACGCTGCCGGCGGGAAAATCGGTTTATGTATGCGGCTTAGGGGGCCTATCTGTGAATATATATGAATCTGCGGAAAACTATCTGGAAACCATCCTGATCCTGAAGAACAGGCTAGGATCAGTACGTTCCATTGATATTGTCAACGAGCTTGAATTTTCCAAGCCCAGTGTGAGTGTTGCTATGAAAAAGCTGCGGGAAAGCGGCTATATCAATATGGACGCGGACGGCTACATCACGCTTACCGAAAACGGCCTGGAGATAGCTGAATCCATGTATGAGCGACATACTCTGCTTACAGGCTGTTTGATTTCGCTTGGAGTGGATAAGAAAACTGCCGCAGATGACGCATGCCGCATTGAACATGTCATCAGCCAGCAAACCTTTGAAAAAATCCGCGACCATATAAAGGATACGTGCTAAAGCGTATATAATTCTGCGTTTTTACCTTACCCAGTCAATATTTAACAGAGAAAGCCGCAACCTCATTTCCTCAGGTTGCGGCTAAAATGTATTAATTCTATCAAAGCTTATTGCTTGGCTCTGTTAATGTGAGCAACCAAATACACCGCTACAATGCTTTCCGCCACTATTAACAAAATACAAAAGACCAGTGGAAACATGCGGTTCATTTGGGATAAAAATCCCGCCAGCCCTCCTGCCGGAATGCTCAATAAGATAATTAAGCCATAGATAAGCCCATTGATCTGTGCCCTCTCCCGGCCTGGAATACTCACCGCCATGATGGATTCACTCAAGGGGCCAATCAATGCCGCCGCCAAAGCTTCACACCCTGCTGAAACAAACACGGCCCAAAGCATTCCTGTCCACTTAGACATCGCCGTCAACATAATCAATCCCATAATTTGGGTAACAAAGGCTGCCAGCAAGGGTATCCGCGGCGATGACAACCGTATCTTAGGGACAAGGAAAAGATACGCTCCCAGCGCAATCAGTGATTTGACAAAAGGGAAGGCCGACATCAATGCATCGCTTATCTCGTAGGTCTGAGAAACGTACAGAGGCCAAAAGGTGCTTAACACAATATTGTAACAGGTAAGCAGGGACATCAGAATTATTCCCAGCAACAACCTCTTTCTTTTGAGAGCGGCGACAAAGGCTTTCCAGCCTTCAAAGGTCAATGTAAACAGAGATTTATTTTTACAGTGAATGACTCTTTCCTGTCCAATAGTGCTTTCATGGGTAAGGCGAAATTGAATTATAAATTTTCCGCCCATTAGCAGCATAGACAAAACGTATATAAACCTCATAGCTGGCACTAGGGTAAACCGGTCAATGCACATCCCCGCCACCGGCGCTATAAATCCTGCAATTAATCCAATGAGGTTAAAGATTGCGAAAAGTGATACCAATTGGTCCTGTTCGCCTTCCTCCAAAATCATGCAGGTAAAGCTATTTCCGGTGACCCTCCACATACCGTTAATCAAGATGGCCACCGCAAAATAAATAAAACCCTGGGCCGCCGCCCACAGTATGCAAGGAATTACCCAAGCAAGCAGGCCAAAGACCAGCATACTTTTCCTTCTTCCCAGCTTATCAGTAACAGCTCCTGAAAATAAACCCCAAAATAATTCAGATACCAATCCCAAACTGGCTACCAGCCCTATCTGGGCGTCGCTCAGTCCGATGGCCGCCATATATAGCGAAACATAAGGCAAAACCAACTGATTGGGGATAGCCCACATCGGCTCAGTGACGACACAGGCCCTCCGGTTTCCTCGCACATCTTTTAAAACTTGCCATAAAGTTTTTGACTTTTGCATATTATTCTCCTTATTTATTGAATAGCATCATCTCCTTTCCCAAAATTTACACCGGCTATAAATTGATTCATTATTCTTAGCATCCTATGTATTCTCATCATGAAGCCCTCCCATAATGGACTATACAACTAGTATATACGCTAAGGTACAAGAAAGCTATATCCTATAACTATTTTTTATATATCTTTTTTTCACTTTTGTGAATAGCATATATCATTAAACATCATAGAATAAAAAAACGATACCATACCTTCATTTATCTTGCAGAAAAAGCTTGTTTCCGTTATAATAGAAACAGCTTTATTGGGAATTTTCTTGATTTAGGAAATGCCCATAGTATGATGGAGGATTATGCTCAATGATATTGACAGTGGACATCGGCAACACCAACATTGTTCTTGGAGGTTTTGATGGGGACCAGCTGCATTTCGTTTCCAGGCTGAGCACCAATCACGCAACCACCGAGGATGAATACGCAGTCACTATTGGGGACATTCTCTCTCTGCACAACGCGGGCCGCGCCCATTTTGAAGGAGCCATTGTATCCTCGGTGGTGCCAAAGCTCTTACCGGTATTGAAAAAAGCCATTAAAAAGCGGTTGGGATGTCAGGTTTTGAGCATCGGCCCAGGAATAAAGACCGGTGTCAATATCAAAACAGATGATCCGTCCGTGTTAGGCGCTGACTTTGTCTGCGCCGCCGCAGGCGTCATGGCGCATTACCCGTTGCCGGCCATTGTTGTGGATCTTGGAACGGCAACGAAGATATTTGCGCTTCAGGAAAAGGGTGTGTTTTTGGGAACCGCCATTATGCCCGGGGTCAATATTTCCCTGGATGCTTTGGCCAGCCGCACTGCCCAACTTCCCCATATCAGCATTGAGGGGACGCCGCCTGTAATCGGCACCAATACGGTGGATTCCATGCAGTCAGGCATTATCTATGGCACTGCGGCTTCCATAGACGGTATGGTGGAACTCTATCAGCAAGAGCTTGGCATCAATTCCACCGTCATCGCCACCGGCGGTTTGGCAAGCTCCATTATCCCCCACTGCCGCAAAGCAATCATCCTAGACTCTGATCTGATTCTTAAGGGGCTCCTGTCCATCTACAGAAAAAATTCATAATCCGGCGCCATCATGCTAAAGCTAATAAAAGCACTGCATCCATCATTCTGGAGCAGTAGCGGGAGGCTTTATCTATGTCAACAACAAAAAAAACATTGAGGATGGTTCAGTTGGCCATTCTCACAGCCATTATTATCGTTTTGGCTGTCACCCCCTTTCTGGGATACATTCCCGTAGGGACCATTCAAGCCACTACAATTCATATCCCCGTCATTATTGGCGCCATTCTATTGGGGCCGAGCGCGGGAGCTTTCCTGGGAGGCGTTTTTGGTCTCACCAGCTTTCTTAACAACACCCTGACATATAAACTTACCTCTTTTGTCTTTACCCCCGTTTACAGCGCCCCTGGTGAGGATTTTGGCAGTCCTTGGAGTTTGGTCATTTGTTTTGTGCCCCGGATACTCATTGGCGTCGTAGCAGGATATTTATATAAGGCGCTAAAAGCTTTATTTAAAAGCCGGGAAAAGGACATTATTTCTATCTCAGTAGCCGCGGTTTTAGGTTCCCTCACCAACACCATCCTGGTTATGGCGGGAATCTACTTCTTCTTTGGGTCGGCCTTTGCTGAGGCTTCCGGAATGGCCTTCAATGAGTTACTCAGCTACATTATAACCACTGTAGTCGCTGTTAACGGCGTAGTGGAGGCTCTTGTCGCCGGTTTGATCACCGTACTTATCGTCCGGCCATTGATGGCCTTTATGAAACGAAAAAGCTAATCCAAAAATATATGTAAAGAAGGGCTGTTTGTAACAGCCCTTCTTTTTTATCTCTCACACAAAAGCTTCTTTGACAAAGCTCATTCCAAAGCCTCTGGCTTGCTCCAAGTCCTTTTTGCCAGGTACAAATTGAAAGCGAAGCCCTTCACTTATAACATTACATTTCAACCCTTTTAGCTGGGCGTTAAGTTGACCCAAAGCCTCCCCGCTCCAACCATAGGAGCCAAAAGTCGCCACTGGTTTTTTAGCGCAGTTGACGGCATCAATATGGGACAATAAAATCCATACCGGCGGAACAGCGTTGCGGTTGATG
>Ga0153947_1000174_pt1 | contig 30171 bp, 47 predicted proteins | sample TSNJ031MetaG_FD_104697 | JGI IMG/M metagenome (GOLD analysis project Ga0153947, IMG submission 104697) | Attine ant fungus gardens microbial communities from New Jersey, USA - TSNJ031 MetaG | ecosystem: Host-associated > Fungi > Mycelium > Unclassified | place: USA: New Jersey, Wharton State... | reverse complement strand
TCGACTCTTCCTAGGGTCGTGTGACCGATGAACAATTCGGTGTGACTTTCGGGGCAAATGTATAATGAATTGGAGCATTGGAGCAACAGGGGTGTCCTCGAATAAGTTATTGGCTGTGTGGCCCCTCATAATAGGTGCTGTTAAATGTTGTACTCGTAATCGCACGTGCCGTGGAGAGAACTCGAGGCCAGAAATTGATGGCAATCATCTCATCCAACTGCACCACTGAATGGTCCTCTTATTACCAGTCTACTTTCTTCCCAGGCACTAGACAGGGTTTATATCCAGTCCTTGAGTTGTTCTCAGGGATTTCTATTGTCCCTCTTCCTGACAAGAACAAGAACAAGAACAGTTCGTGCTTTTCATTTATCCCTTTTTGGCAGTCCTTATTATTTCCACAGCACAGGCGGAAAGAGTACTCTTACCTTTCTCTTTCTTCATGTTTACTGTTCTCGCCAGGTCGCGAGCTTTTGTTCTCCCTTTCTTCCTTCTACCAGCTTTTGTCCATTCCCAAGAGTTGCTCTGTGTGTATCCATTCCATTCGCATCTATCGCTATTACTGAGCATTTCCTCTAGTCGCTTCTTCTGTGACTTACTGTGAGGAACCCAGGACTATTCTCATTCAACAATTCGACATCGCCTTTTTCCCCGCAAATGAGTCTGTATCCTTCAACATATCCGCAGCCAGCGTCGTATGTCCGTCTCTTTTGGTCCGGTTCTCAAAGTCTTCACATCTCTTTTGCAGACACCTGACGTAAATGTCACGGCCAACCTCTTCCTCAATGCCTACGGGATGAGTCCAATCAATGTCACTATCGACCTCTGCAGCGTCCTTGGTGGGGCTCTGTGTCCCTTGCCGACCTACAATTTCATCGGCGCAGACACTATTACCCTCCCTTCATCCCTTGATGTTGCCAGTAGAATCCCAAGTATTGCTTTCAAGATCCCAGATTTGGAAGGCTTTGCGCAACTCACCTTGACCGAAATTGGTACCGGCAATACCCAAGCTTGTATCCAGGCAACTCTCTCCAACGGCTGGTCCACTCACCAACCTGCGGTAGAGTATGTAACAGCTAGCTTTGCGCTTGTAGCCTTCCTCTCTGCCCTTGCGCACTCCATGTTTCCTGAGTCATTGACCCCATTCCGATTCCTCGATCTGTTCTATCTTTATCAAGCTATCGCCAGTAGTGCATTTATGAACATCAACTATCCCTCAATCTACCGCGCCTTCGCACTCAACTTTTCGTGGGCAGTTGGCCTGGTGCAATCTCGTGAATCTTCGCTCCAGCACTCGATCGACATCATGCGGGCTCATACGGGCGGAGGAATGCCAAACTCGACAGACAGTTCTGCTGTGGGTTTCGTGAACAGGAGGCTCAGTCCATTTAACTATAATGACAACATTGCTACGTCGGGCCTGTCTCTGGCTCGACGTGTTTCGACTGCAGCTTATGAATTGCTCAGTACGGCGCTGAGCTCTCATTTTCGGATGAGTGCTGCACAATCTTCGACCGATCTGAACTCGCCTCTGAGAACCAATCTTGTACTTCAGCCTGCAACCGTGGGCCCAGTGCCACTTGTGAATGCATCAAATTCATTGGATGCAGGTATTCCCATCTACGCCAACTCAATGCATATTGGTACAGCCAATGCTTTCATGACGACCTTCATAGTGTCCTTGATTGTCTTGGGTATCCTTGGAGTGATCTTAGGCTGCGGGTACGGCGTTGCGCTGGTGATCCGACGGTTACGCACCTGGAAGAGCACAGCAGGTCGGTTTAATTATCCTGCTTTTGTGCAGGCGTGGTTAGTGCGATTGGTAAGCGTTTCATTCGCCTGGTTTTCTCAGACGAACAGCGGGCTAATGGAGGATTGAATAGGCCTTGCTGCTGCTGCTTCCGCTTCTGATTTTCACATTCTATCAATGGACATTAAAGGACTCTTGGGTTTCCATTCTTCTCTCTACCATTACATTCGTCGGACTCCTCGTTTTCCTCATCTATCCATCTTATCTTATTTTTCGCTCTGTACGACTGTCGAAGGACACATACAGGCTTTATTCACACTCCCCCCCGACATATCTCACGTCACTGGGTCCCCTGTATGCACAGTATCGCCCCGAGCGTTACTACGCGTTTCTCACACTTCTAATCATACCCTTCATTAGAGCCATTTTCATCTCATTCGCAAAACATAATGGGCTTGCACAAGTGATTCTACTCCTAGCCACAGAGTTCATCGCGCTTGGCTCACAGATTGTTCTCAGACCTCATCGGACGAGGGGAGGGGATATCTTGAGCACCTATCTAGGTTTGACAAGGCTTATAACGACAGGCCTCCTGATTGCATTTGTGGAAAGTGTCGCATTGCGCGCCATCCCGAGAACGATCATTGGTGCCATCATTGCTGTCATCTGGTCCTTGGCAGTCGTCATTCTGATCCTGAACTTGGTGATTTTCCACGTTCTTGTACCCTTGTGGCGAATCGTCATAGGACGAAAAAAGTCAAATGAATCCACGACAGCAGTGGGTTCACCCTCCAACTCTGAGGGCTCGACACTAGAGAAAGGGGAGCAAAGGTTGATGCTAGACGAGCGCCCGCTCGATCAACATCCTGATGTTCTTCCTAATGATACAGGTATTACGCCTGCACCTTCATGGGATCGCATCACCGCGGGTCGTAGGGCGTTGAACCCGACACCAAATCGAAACGTTCCTCTGGATCCAGAGGTGTTACAAGCCTATCCCATCTCGCCTAGCGAATCCGTTTCGACAAGTCAGGTCTCTGAGCTACCAAGTATGTATACAAGGGAATCAGGGACAACCACTGTTGGATCGTTACTCCCTCGTCGGTGGTCATTCAGCACTGGATTGGAAAATTCAAACCCAACAGAGTCCTTTCCTGCGAGTCCTGCTGGACATAGTTATCAGAGCTCAAGGCCGCCGTCAGGATCGCAGTATTCATACGATAATCCGCGATCATATCATTCGCAACCTTCGACGCCTTCGACACCGGCGGGTCGATCGGAGGAGTCTGGGGGAACAAGATTAGAAGCTATTCTTGAGCAGCCATCGCAAGGGTCTGGTTTAGATGGGTAGCAGCCCCAGTTGCCAGTAGTGGTTCAATGACGTCTAGGGGAATGACCTCATGAGTGATTTCTGTTCAACTGACTGTTGGAGTTTGGTCTGCTTCTCCCTGTATTCTGATTATGTGCGTAATCGTTTTAACAGTACTTCAGTGCTTTCACAATCCTTGCATGGTTAATATTAGACATGAGTTTTCTTCTATTTATTTACATGTTTCTTGCATCGTAGAAGTACTGCAAAGTATTCCCACGGAGGGAGGCACGGAAAGACCCGGTTAGTCGGAGAGAAACCGGCCACTACGTTCTTGTAACTCTCTCCATAAATGTTGTTGAATTCTTCTATCCGTGCATTCTCTGCCATTCCAGGTTTTGGTCGTCGTGCAGCTTCAGCTATTGCCACAAACTATTCCAAAGCTGTTTTTGATGCCTCCGCCAAAAAGTCACCTCAAACCCTCAACAAAGTCGCTGCAGACTTGTCCAACACATCAGCTGCCATAAAATCTGATCCAGAAATCGCAGAGCTTATTAGAAATCCTACGTTGTCCTCGAAAGAGCGTGCTAATGGATTGCAGAAGCTTTTTGTCAAGCTGGAGGGGACGGGGGCGAAGAAGGAGCCTGTGTCGGAGATTACGAAGAATTTGTTGATGATTTTGTCGGAGAATGGGCGATTACCGGAGACGCAGGAGGTGATTGAGGAATTTAGAGCGTTGTTGGCGCAGTATAAGGGAGAGTTGACGGTGACGGTGACTTCGGCTGCACCGCTGGACAAGGCGACGCTGACTCGACTTGAGGGCACGCTTAAGCAATCACAAGCTGCTCAAGCTGCCAAGGTGTTGAAAGTTGAAAATAAAGTATGTGAATGAAGAAAGACTGTGTTCTCTCATTGGATTGATATTGGTTTTTTTTCAAGGTCAACCCTAGTATTCTTGGTGGTCTTATTGTTGACTTTGGCGAGAAGACGATTGACTTGAGTGTTCAGTCGCGAGTGACTAAACTGAACAATGTTCTCCAACGTGCGTTTCTTGAATTTTGTCCTGGAGCGTGTCTGCTGAGCTGATGCATATGTGTAATTACAGAGTCGGTCTGAGAATGGGGTACTCGTCACATTTCTTCGGTTGTTCTGCATCCATTAGTAGTACATCATGCTACCTCATCCTCGATGCATCTCCATCCACAAGAATCAACAGGCGTGAAAAACTATTCTTATCACTAGTTAATCGAGGTCTATGTTGGGAAATTACCGCGTGGTTTGAGTGTTTTTTTTAGCAATAAACCTTGCAGTCTTGCAGCTGGCCGTTATTATTGCTAGTCTCCTGCAGTGAAGCGTGTGCATGTACGCAGCATGTATTAACTGCGTCAGTGGTGGTATTCAAGTATACTTCAGAGAACACAAAGGTCTAGTTCAAAAATCGAATAAAGTCACAGATATATACAAATTTGTAATGTTGACTCTGCAAGGTAGACGGATCGATCTATTAGCCAAGAAAAGTTTATGCACCCCAGAAATATTAACGAGGCCAATTTGAAGTGTTGTTGCTTTGCGGCTGCAAAATTCGTTGACGTTGAGAAGGGGAGTTGCTTCCGGTTGCTTGAGTAGAAGCTTTCTTTATCCCAATCTTCTTCATAATGTGCAGCGGTTGAACCGGCTTCAGAACTGAGGCTCGTTCTGCGGCCACTAGCGGACGTGTTGGTGTACTCGCATCCACACGCAGTGAAACCCTATGAGCATGATGAACCAAAGGAGGGCTTTTCGTTGGTATTCTCGATGAACCAAAGGTAGACCGAATTGGAGTTGTAGGTATCGACTTACAATTTCTAGGAGGAATGTTTTCTTTGTTAGAGGAGGAAGACAAAGGTCGAACCGAGGTGATTGATGAACGTTGTTTCGACGATCTGTTGTCCAACCTCAATTTACTCAGAGGATCTGGTTGCTTTGGAATATTTCGTTGTTGGAGTGGAAAGGAATTGTTGGAACTGATGACCATGGCTTTCCGGTGCTGAGGACTAGGATTTTTAAGGATGTAGGGTCTGATTTTGTGCCCGAAAGGGGACGATGAAGATAAGGCGGAAGTTAGACTGGGCTTGCCCGAGACATCAAAAGAGGAAGCAGTCGGAGATGCATCAGAGTGTGGTGTATTAGCTCCCTTCTTACGCATTACGGTAGGTGGCCGAACATAACGGATGGAATCTGTTTCTGCAGGAGGGGTAGGAAGCCCGACGCCAATCTGTTTGAAGAAAGAAAAGCAGAGTTTGATTTCAGCGAGGATTTTCGATAATGTTAAAGCACGAAAATGTCACCTTTGTTGATATTAACACGGTATCGCTAGTGCCAAGAGTTCGTGGCCTACTGGCTTTGATGGCTTTGGACCTCACTAAGGGTATTTGCTTATTGAAGCGTACCCTTTGACCTGCCAATGCCTGGGCTTCTTGCTCTTCATTTGCTGGTGCAGTGACGGTAGGTAGTCTTGAAACAACATTTTTCACTGGAAGAAGAGAGAGATCGCGGGCAGAAAAGGGTACTGTTGCACTACGACCCCGACCAGTAACAAAAGATGTTGCGGGCCGGAAGGGGTGGTAAACAGAAGAAAAAGAGTCTTCAAAAACCGAAGCACTGGGGACTGGACCATGGTCCAGTGAGCTTGCGATACTAGAAGTACTGAAAATTTCACGGATGCGCTCTAGGGAACTGGATCGAGCATGTGAGTGAGGTTTTGCGATGTCACACAAAGCGGATTTATCCACAGGTCTACTAGAAGAAAGGGGTGCCATGAAATCGGAATTCCAGGAAGATGTGGTTGCAAAGGAGAGATCAGAACGAGTGGGGGCTTGGCCTTTGGTGTGAAATAACTCGAAGAAAGCCGAGGCAGGAGACTTGAGTATAGATTCAGGAGTCAAAACCACGGATTTCTGCTCTTCCTCATTAGGACGTATATTCTCACCAGCGCGTAACTTGTCCAGAAGACCATCAAGTATGTCCGTTCGTTCTTCCCTCCTGGTACCTTTATCCATGCCATCCAATTGAGAGGGAGACGGGGTAAGGAGATCGCTGTTCTTGGGGTCGCACTTGGCCACATGTCGCCAGAATTGAGCAGCTTGGACACTCTTATCCGTGCGAAGACGCGCAGCGGCAGCCAGCTCGATGGCGCACTTGTATAGGTCAGACTTAGTGACATCCGGCGGAGTGAGTATTTTGGACCAGGGAGAGACCGGGTTAGATGCAGCAGATAAGATAGCAGAGACGATAGCCTCGTCGATAGAACAGCCTGCCTCCACGTTGAAATATGCATCCTTGAGAACATGTTGATGGAGGTTTATGTCGATCATAGCACGAACAAAAGCATCACGCTGCTTGATAGCAAATAAGAGCTCTTGAGCCTTCCTAGTACTGGTGATACCTTTGGCACGTTCAGAACGAAGCTCTGTGGTCAGCATCTCTTTCTCCTTCTCGAGTTGAGTGTTCTTTGAAGTAAGACCATGGACCTGAGTACGCAGATTTTCAAGATCATCAACTACTGTGGTTTTATTTTTGAAAATTGATCTGATAGAGTCTTTTAGGGAGGCATTTTCTGCTTCAAGAACACGAATCTGCCTGGCGGCTATTGACAACTGAGCATTCAAAATGGCGGCAGGAGAATAGAAAACGGCAAGCCTGGTACTTTTTGCAGCCACAGGAAGAGTGGGAAAAATACTGGGCATGTCGCAAAGAGATACGGCAGTTCTCATGGTAGTAGACTGGGCCGATGCGGCGAGGGGCTGACATTAAATAGGCTGCAGGGTATTTTTAGAACCACGATGGGCACCGAAAATAAACAAGTACAAACTGGTCTACTCATCTCCCACACCGGGGCCGACAGTGACGACGAGAACTTTACTCGCCTGCGACTGCTTCTGCTGCGACACACCCAACGCGTTGTCCGTTGTGTGAAGAGCTGTGCCCGCCGCTCGCAGTCCGCCTGACCCGACCACTGTTCACGACCGCCATCAAGTCCAAACTTTCTATCAGTTGGGGCTCGTGTGTATTTTTTGCAAGACTATTGGTCATTCTGGAGTACCCGTCATGACTGTGACTCATCGTAAAACCCAGCATCTTCTCGAGGAAGTTCAGAGTGAGTGTTCTCGCTGTTGCCTGCATCGAGCACAACACTAAAGTGTTTATAGCCGTGAATGAACCCGGAGTGCAGTACGAATGCGATGCGTGCGCATGTGACCTCACTCACACTGTCCGCATTAAATGCGCGGATCCACAGTGCACAAAAGATGAGGGCGTCGATATATGTCCACCATGCTTTTGTGCCGGAAAAGAGTTTCAGAACCACAAGCGGTGGCACTCATACCGCGTCATTGTAAGTCTCATTGTCACACAAACAAATTAGGAAGGGTCGTGATCGTACTCAGGAGATGAATTCGTATCCGATATTCACAGAGGACTGGGGAGCAGATGAGTGCGTCCTCGCATCCTTTTATTCCACTCAGATTCTCTGATGTGGATGAAAACAGGGAGCTGCTTCTCATTACCGGACTTACTCAGCATGGCGTCGGCAATTGGAAACGAATCGCAGAACATCTGGGCACGCGGACAAAGGAGGAAGTAGAACAACATTACACAAAAGTCTACATCGAGTCGCCGGACTGGCCCCTGCCCGTAAGCACCTTCAACGTGTTGACCTTGTGATCGGCGATTGATTATTGTAGAGGATGGACCTACACTTTGAAGTGGATCCTGAGGAGTTTCAGGAGCGAAAACGTCGGCGAATAGCAGACATGAACCCCGTAGCTGCTCCAGTCCAAAAGGTAGCCCCGACTTCTGCCCCAGGCGTACACGAGATTGCGACTTTTCTGCCCGGTCGTTTGGAATTCGAGCACGAGCTCGATAATGACGCTGAAGATCTGGTGAAAGATCTAGAATTCGGAGTCTGTTTAGAATGGGGTGGGGATCAAATCCCTGAAGATGATCAGGATCCGGATGTTCGTGCCCGTGCTAAGCTTGCAGAAGAACGACGAGATGGATTTATTGCACCGAATGTCTCGAAATCACTGCCCCCTGGAAAGGGGCCTCCCGCGCCACAGACAAATGGCTCCATCAATGGCTACCACATAAACGGTGATATCAAGAAAGACATAAAATCAGAAGATAGTACAATGGCGAATGGCACTGTAGCAGAGGATGAAGAAATCGAAGAGCCTACGCTGCCTCCTCCATTAGAGTCAAAAGAATCGTTGGCTTTCAAGCTGACCTTATTGGAGATGTATGCCCAACGAATTGAGAAGCGGCAGGAAAGTAAAGCGGTGATATTTGAACGAGGACTATTAGATCATAAGAAGGTAATGCATATGACCTGCGACGTCAGGCAAGTCTGACCTCCATGCAGATGCAGGCTGCAGATAAGAAGCGGCCAAGAGAAGAACGTGAAATTCTCCATAGATTACGGCCATTCGCAAAGTTGCAGACAGCAGAGGATTATGAATCATTTGCCACAGATATGTTGTGTACGTTCAGGCTGTTGTGATAATTCAGAAATCCCTGATCTTTGTTATAGATGAGGCTGTTCTACGCAAACGGATATCTGAGTTACAGGCATACCGTCGTTTTGGTCTATGTACTGCGAGTGATATCGATAAATATGAACACGATCTTGCGAAACGAGTATGTAAATTGGCTGACTCGTCTATTATATGCCCTGATATCTGTGTAGACACAAGTCAAGGCCGCAGCTCGCGATTATGATCGATTACAATATCGATTTAGCGGGAGACAGTCATCAGGCCCTGATCCTAGACGCTCAAGTCATGCATCATTTCATGAGTCGGATGATCGACATTCCAGGGAGCCGACACCCCGATTACCGACTGCACCACCTGTTCGTCGACCTCGTATGTTAATTTCCGTCCGATGGAAACATGCAAAACTTATGCTATCTTAGCTCAACCCCTCAATCTGGCAAATAGTCCCTCATTGCACCTACTAACACCTGCAGAGCAAACACTCTGCTCTCAGCTTCGAATTCTCCCGAAACCTTATCTCGTCGTCAAAGAAACGCTTGTCAGGGAATACGCTCGCCGGGGAGGAAAACTTCGTCGGCGAGAGGCCCGTGACTTGGTCAAAATCGATGTCAATAAAACCAGCCGAATATGGGATTTTCTGGTGCAAGCTGGTTTCCTCAAAATCACAAATGACACCAACAACCTCAGTGCATCTACTACCAGTGGCTCTCAAGACACAACGTTCGTACAATCTTCAACTACGCAAAATGTATTGACCACAATTTGTCTCATTTCTGTAGCCTTCACCCTCCAACCATTAATGGTTCCCCCTCCAAATCCCCTCGCCTTCCGGTCCTCCCTGCCATTGCCTCAGTCTCTTCTGCCCCCAGTGTCAATGGCTCGCTGTATAGCACATCCCAACCGGTACCTAAATCTTCGTGGTCTTCTTGAAGCTCAACATAAGCGGATTCACATATCGTCCCGGACTCTCACATTTGCTCATGACTAAACATCGGAATTAACTCCTCTTGCCCATTTTGATAATCATGAATTATTTGATGTATATTTTTTTCGTTAGCTGTTCCGTTATTGTGAACGCTCTTATATTTTGCTTCTTTGACCCCCTTCCGTTTTTAATTTCTCTTTTACATGATTTGTAGCTGCCATTCTTCTCGTAAGCATCCCCAATGTTCCAGCTGCATTTGTATACTAGACATACCATTGCACATTTTACGCACAGCTAGTAGTCAATAACCAACCGTTTATCTGCTCTGACTTTCAGGCTGATTACCTGCTTCAGAGAACTTTTGACTGAGTGGACGAGCATGAAGACTATATATCTGGGGTTGGACCTAACCTTATACAGTGAATTCCCGCCAATCCCACGTTGACATCCTTGGATCCTAAAGCCTTGAGCCACCTTCTCAAGTTGCATACGGCTTGCCCATCAGACACAAATCATGAAGAAGAGACCCATGATCTACTCTCTCTCTCACGTGATCATATGTGGTAATCTCAAAACTTTGTGATTATCTTTCTTCAATTGGCCAACAAGATTGACATGGTCGAAGCCGGCTTTCACCATAGGCCCACGCTCAAGCAGGTAGGGGTGACATATATCCAACCCAGAAACAATTCAAATTCATTATTTGTACGATCAGACGAACAAGCGATTTAAATCAAAACATGCGACTAGGAGGTCGTTAAAAGAAGCTGCCAAGGGTATTGCTTGCTTCTCCATTCTCTTGAGTTATAGCTGAGTCTACTGGGAACACAGGTAAAACTGTGCAGACTTCGCTTAAATCCAATCATGCCAATAATGCTGCTCAACTTCGGCTCAACAGAAGGAATAATGCAAAACAAGTCCTGGTTAAGAAACGCAATGCTATCGCTTCTGCTGCACGGATATTCAGTGGCATAGATGGTGCTCCCCGGATCGTAGCTGTGATCCCTTTGTCTGAGGATGTCGGCACCAGGAATCTAGTCAGAGCACTCGCAGAGACAATAGAAATTTCAGCAGAGGATTGTCCAGAGGATGGGCTGTGGAGGATGCGGTATGGGACTTTCTTTTTCTTTGAGGTCCATATAGAAACTCATTTCTCTTAATAGGGCTGACCGATTCCAAACCTCGCTTCAGTTTAGACTGGTACCTTATAGAAATTTCTATGATGCTCTCGATGCGTGCAAGGTAGCGGATTATATCATGTTCGGTCTCTCACCTACCGTTGAAGTTGATGCTTGGGGTGACACACTCCTTCGTTCATTACAAGCCCAAGGTTTACCGGAAGTCGTTAGTGTCATCTCCCCCGAAACTTTCATAGACGCGAAGTCTCGCCCAGGAGTCGCCAAATCGTTGTTATCTTTCATGCAATACTTTGTACCCTCACAAACAAGAGTGTTTGACTTAAGTTCTAGCTCCGATCGGGTGAATGCACTTAGGGCCTTGTCTGAAGGAAGGCCTGGAGAACCGAGGTGGAGAGATGGGAGAACTTGGGTGCTTGGCGAGGCTGCGGAGTGGGAAGACGGAGTCCTAAAAGTGACTGGTGTCATCCGTGGTTCTGCTTTGTCGGCTAATAGGCTAGTTCATCTACCTAATTTTGGTGATTACCAGATATCAAAGGTGCGCATCTTTTTTTTCTATGCCAATAATTTCATCAAAAATTTTTCAACTCCAGATCCTATCTGCGCCTCGCCACCATGGGAAAACGAATGGGATGGACATCGAACCAAATCTTATTGCAGAGCCTGATGCAAATGAAGCTGATTCTTTGGTTTCAAGCAATGACCCAGATGATATGGAGAATGAACAAACATGGCCAACAGAGGAAGAGATGAATAGTGGTGTTCATGAGGATGCTAAAATTACCATCCCTGATGCACCAAAAGGGACGACACCAAGAATCATCCGAGTTCCCAAGGGTACGAGTTCATATCAGGCTGCATGGTATGTAGATGAGACAGATGATGAAGGAGAGGACAGGGGTGATGGTGATTGTGAAATGAGGGAGGAGGAGGAAGAGGAAGAGGAAGAGGAAGAGGAAGAGATGGTAGATTTGATCATGGATGAGGACAAGAGTATGGATGTAGAGAGTAGACATGTTCATTTTGAGGAGCTTGATGATGGGGAGGAGGAGAGTCAGTGCGTATCATGTAAAGTTTGCGAACCTTCATTCTGATGTACCTATACCAGGCTGGAAAAGTGGCGCAGTCGTCAACGAGAAGAAAACGATGATCTCCAGTTTCCTGATGAAATAGATACACCACAAGACGTAGCTGCTAGAATCCGTTTTCAGAAATACCGTGGAATGCGATCCTTCCGCACAAGCCCTTGGGATTCATATGAAAACCTGCCCAGGGACTATGCCCGAATATTCCAGTTCCAAGACTTCAAGCAAATAGAGCGTAGTGTGCGGCGGGGAGCGGATGATGAACCGAATACCATTGAGGTTTGTCCCCTTTAACCAGTTTCAAACTGCGCTGACTTCGTTGTTATTACTAGCCGGGAATGCGGGTAACTATCTACATCCGAGATGTACCGCAGGGTGTCGAGAAGAAGGAACCTATCGTCTTGTTTTCTCTCTTCCAACACGAACACAAGAAATCCGTCCTTCACTTCACTGTACAACGAAACACGGAGTATGATGGCTCTGTAAGATCGAAGGTGAATGATCTCTTTCCTTAAGACAGAACCGACGACTAAGCCCGTCGTCAATTTGTAGGATCCTATGATTCTTTGCGTTGGTCCTCGGCGCTTTGCTGCGAATCCGATCTATAGCCAACATACTCGTGGCGGCGGTAAGGGCGCTAACAACGTTCACAAGTTTGAGAGGTATTTCCGCCACAGTACGACAAGCGTTGCGACCATTTATGGGCCTATCATCTATGGCACTCAGCCTTGCCTCTTACTACGAGAGATGCCAGATCTACAAGGTTAGTCCGAAGTTTATCCTTGTCCCTTGGTTTGGTTTGGTGATGTGGGGCTTGATTTCGTATGCTAGCCAGCATCAAGGGTTATATCTTCTGGGCACCTTACTGAATAAGTTCTCTGTTCAACAGCTCCACAGCTCGTGGCTATGGGTAGCTTCTTGAATCTAGATACTACCCGAATTATCGCGAAGCGTATCATTCTCAGCGGTCATCCATTCAAGGTGCACAAAAAAACGGCAACTGTGCGATACATGTTCTTCAATCCAGGTCTGTGATTCTCAGTTCTTTTTGATTAATTATTCATGTATCAATTTTGTCTTGGCTTTTGACAATGAATCACAGATGACATTCGCTACTTCAAGCCTATCCAACTCCAAACGAAACATGGTAGATCGGGACACATACGTGAATCACTAGGCACACATGGATACTTCAAAGCATATTTTGATGGCTACATCAATCAAATGGACACGGTGTGCATGTCATTATACAAACGCATATATCCAAAATGGTCCCGTCTATGGTCCGCACAGGACTGTGCTAGAGTAGCAGAGGATGCTCAAAACAGCAACTCAGACGATGTCATGGAGGAGTAGTATTTATGATGTCGGGCGATTAATACTTGCGGCACTATTGATGGTTCAGCACCTAAGTGAAATGTTAATACACTGGATGGACTTCCTCAAACCCGGGCCTTGGAATTCACATTGGACCGCTCTTCCCTCGCGTTTCAAGCTTATGACTGCAAGATAGGGATGGAAACATGTAGTGTAGTGTTTATTGGGCTCCGATGTCCGTCGGGCACAAGTGGATCCCCTCATTTGATACATGTGGTAAACTAACTCTCACCCCACTTCCAGTTTTTTTTGTATTTGTTATCTCCTATCTTGGGTCACATAGCTGAATTAGTTTCAAACTGCCAATTGTGCAATTCTCCTGATCTCCCTGCGATTCGGAGTTTCCAATGACTGGTAGCAGGTGCTTGTATGACCACTTATTGTCTGAACGTTATAAAAATCGTTGAATTAGGTGAATGCATTTGGCCATGTGGCATTCGCAGGCTAATGATGATAGATCTGTCAAGGACTTCGGGCAACGTGTGTTAAATTGGTTTGGTCTACTTCAACAAACAGACTTACATGAAGAACCTTTTGTGATTCTGACCACCGTCTGATGAAGGCTCTACTGCGTATTTGCAATTCTTGTGATCTCTAGTTGCACCTTAGCGGGAAATCATACAAGCCAAGGACAATAAGACGAACCTCCCAGAGTATTCGATACTTTGTTGTTAGTTTGTTGACGATGGTTCTTCTGTGAGACCGAAGTGGTATGCTTGGTTGACTGACGCTGCTGCTCAGATGAACGTGCAGCAGCAAACTGACGAAGTGTATAAGCTGCTAATTCTTGTGCGTATTGGTATCGGTTGTTCTGTGGGGAGAGGGACATCTGGGAAGAGGTCCGCAGGATGGGGAAGTAACTATGCAAGGGAGGATTTTAAAGTCCTGTCAGCACCCTGTTTGATGGTCTATAGTCCACTCGTTGCTATTCGGCTGCGGTGGGGAGGTACTCACACGGATTCTCATGACGTAGAACTCAGGACCATTGTATTAATATAGCCTTCTGCTCCATGAGACGGTTCTATATACAGCATTTGTCGCACACGTCCAGGCCTCCTCCAATACTCCATCTAGCCCTCCGCGCTCGTCCCATGACGGACCGTGATCGAGTTTTTCGGTCACAATAAAGCGCAACACGTCCTTTACTGTTACTAGTCCTATCAACAATCCCCGGTCTTCAACTAAAATCACTCGAGGTCTATAGTACTCCAATTTAATGTGGCTCCACATTTAAGATATCATTTACATACCCCATTCGCTTGAATAGTTGCATCAATATTTCCAAGGGAAGCTGTGGAGACACAGTCATTGGAGTCTGTTGGAGCTGCATTAGGAATGGTGAGATTTGATTTGATGCAACCTACCTGATTAACCCATGCCGAGAACAAAATTCCCTGTTCCGACAGGGCCGAATTCAAGAGGCTGTCGTACATCTCCTCCCCAACTCCCATGAATGACCTAGGCTCCAGACCTGTTTCTGCATCAGGTGGAGTAAATATACAGGAGGTGCCTCGATGGATATCCGCTGAACTCCGCGTCCGCTCTTATGGAATGATCAACACCAACTGCTTAATAGTCGCGGTGAATAGGACATACCGAGCAGGTAACGAATATCGGCTCGGTTTATGAAACCGACCAGTTTTCTCGGCGCATCCGCGGAGACGATCGGAAACCCTTTTACGTCTTTTGACGCTAGAAGTGACTCTATAAATCTCCAATCAGCCACCAGGTAACGACTTGATCTATCTTTGAACGCACCGACATCTTGTACGTTCATCCCATTGTCAGATATAGTATACAAGTCTCTTCTCATCACTTTCGACACTATTCGAAGGAATTAATCGAGAGCTGCCGGAAAAAAATCCAGCTGTCCTCACCAGTGACGTTATAAGCATGATCTTCCCTTTCTAAGAAGGGAAACCCATTAAACCGAATCATTTCATCCGCCATCCCGTTCGTACCCAAAAAGTCGCCCACTGCTTTAGTCACTAACAGAACAATCTGAAAATATAAAGGACAGGATGACCGGTCAGACTTATTCGTGGGCAGGGTAAGCAAGGTCACCATTGTTGGGAGAATGTATGTTAGAGCGCCTGTTAATTCAAACATGATGACCACAACAGTGACTGTGATTCGCATCACACCACTGGTGATGCCCATCAGTCAGTATCAGAGTGCCAATATATGCGGTGAGCCTACCTCAAAGCGGCAGCAGCACCTAAGAAGGCATACGTCCCAGGAGTTATACACGGTACGTCAGGGGTACAAAATTTAAAGACCCCAGAATGAGGGTGCGCCCTAAATAGCAGAGTTGGGCTGAGCCATTTGACATGCCGAAATCAATTGACCGTACGAGTAGAGTGCTTTTACCACAGTCCCCACCATTCGTCCAAAGCAAGCGCCGATGGCCATGGAGGGGACAAAAATTCCCGCAGGTACCTTGCACCCATATGAGACTACCACAAGTCCTATGCGGATCACAGTGGCGAGGAATAGCGAGAATGAGATGCGCCACTGGTCAGAGGACCTGTCGGATCAAGCAACCAGGATCAATTAGACCCGAATAAACGATCTAATCGTAACTCATCATCCACTTACTGACATAAATTGTATGCGTCTCCACTCTCACACTCTCGAAAAAGAATGGCCAGGCTTTCAGTCATATCAAGTCGTAAAAATCTGTTGTAATAGCCAATCAGAGCTGTCAGCGTGGCCAATGTAACTGCTTCGGCGACGCCATGTTTAGCCAAATACTTTCGACGAAGGGCGGCAACTTGTAAGTGGAATTTAATGACGAAAGCACCATATAAACCCTAGAAGAAGAATTATTAGTCAAGTCGTGGGTAGAGTGGAGCGGCAGCTGGAGAATGGCCTCATGCTCACCCCAAATATTCCGAGAATGACGAAGAATGTAATTTCAAAGAAGTGCCAATCACGATCGTAAGTCACTTGGAAGAGTACAAGCTTGCCGGTTCTGAATGGGTTCATGGCCTACCAATCCGTAAGAAGACGCCCCGCATCAACAAAGCGATGATACAAACATACGGAAAGTGTAAATGTGGCCATAAGAGCACAGAAAAAGCTACGCCACATCGTCTTGATACTGAATGCATGGCTCATTTCCTAAACATGGGATACCGGATGTATTGGTCCATCAGATCGGTCACCAAGATGCCAGAGAGAAGAACCTCAATAGAAAACAAGACACCACCAATTGGTGAGCCGAAAGCAACGGCAACGCCAGCCGCACTTGCAGCGGTAATTATTTCACGCATTTTACCTGTTCAAGTGTTTCATTTACCAATGCCATCTAGCGATCAAAACTCACTTTGACTTCGAGAAAATTTATCAAATAACCCTGCAACAAGTGAACCGATACAACAAGCAACGTGAACTGAAGGTCCCTCCTTTCCAACCGAAAGACCTGACGCAATTACCAGAGGCTGCATGATATGACATTGAGTCAGAGAACACCTTGACGTATTGCTAAAGAAATTGAGGGCATACCAACGTTATACTCTTGATGAAAAAAGTTGCAAAGCCCAGATAACCTTTCATAATGAATCCCGCTAGGATACACTTTATCTCCGAAATACCGGAACCTGCAGCGTACTTGGCAAGATTCCTCACAAGGTGCGAAGCAACGAATGCAAACATGGCCTGAAGGGACGACCATTTTATCAGCTACATGAATGTGTCTCTTCTCTTGTAGGGTGAACTATGCTTACGGAGATAAAAACAAAGACAATCCAGCGAGCAAGAAAAACGGTAGTCCACGGTTGCCACGATTCACAGCCATCCATCTCATCATCCTCTATTTCCCAACAGCAAAACTGTTGATTCAACCACCAACCGTCCGAACAGAATCCCATTTTCATATCAGAGAGCCATTCGGTGACAATGGATATAATGGCTGCATTTATACCAATACATATCCCTGAAAGACACAGCAAGCAAGTCAATCGCCATGTCCCTACAGACACGAACTGAAAGACGTACCGACCAAGCTAACTACAAAATAGCTCTGTCCCGTGCTTAGCGCTTTCTGCACGTGTCCCCACAACCGATACAGTAAATTCCTTTCTCTTGACCCTCTTTGTAGGTTGGACAGTTCTTTCAAACGTCTGTTCCGTTCAAGTATAGAATCTTGTATCCAATCTGAATTTTGATGTCCTTGAATGAGTAATGAGAACTCTCTACACTAGTCATAACTACCTATGGTCGTGAAGTCTTCGTAGAGACTAGCAATAAGGACACATTGAGCAAACGAGTAACTTTGGGAGTATACAATGCATACCGAGTCTGTCCAAACTCGTCGCTATTATGAGAAGACATAGGCCGATGATGTATAGAGCCAGAACACTTGTGAAGGGATGCGTGGAAAACAAATACCCCATTGAATCGAGCATCACAAATGTTGCATCACAAATGACGCTGGCATCTAGATTGTCATCTCCTGATAGCGAGGCCATCCATAGGATTCAATGACAGGTGCTAACTAATTGTGAAATCATGAGTCCAAGATGGGGTAACAACACAACATGATACATAACAATACTAGTCAAAGCCTTTAGGTATCAAGAAGGGTATATAACGAGGGGAAAATGCGCGAGGCATTAAAACCTTTCTACTCAAGCCTAGTCAAAATGAAAGAGTACCAAGAGATATACGGATAGCCAACTATCTGGAGGATAAATCAATTAATAGGGAGAACCGGGCTGCGAGAACGTGCGAGCTTCGAGATCTCTGTTAATCTGTCGTTAGGCAATAAATCGAGAAGATGATAGATGAAAACAGACCTAAGCGCTGTCTCTTTGGCAAGAAGTTCTTGTTTCATGAGGTTGAGTTCACGCTGAGCCTTAATTTCGTATTCTCGAAGCTGTATCACAAACTCGATCAATGAGAGAGTCCCCGCAAGTAGCTAAGATAACGAACCCTCTCTTGCTCCTTGACTAGTTCCTGCTCCTTGGCAAGAACACTGTGATTGGCGAGATCCTCAGGAAGCATTTCGGTTTCACTGAATGTGCAAAAGGTCATTACATGCCAAACCAGTTGGTATTGAAAACAAACCGAGACTCAAGGATACTCTTTGAGAGTTTTTCAGTACGATACGTTTCGTAGAGAACATCTTCAGTCAAAGTCTTCAGATCACCGAGGTGGGAACTTGAGGAAAAAGGATTCATAAGTCTATGGCAAACAGCGTAGAGGACAACGACTTGCCCGAGCATAGCACCTCTCAACCTGACAAAATCAGAATGGTGGGGGTTGTCGACTTCAACTAAACCCCAAGGATATACTCTAGCACGGATGGGTTCACCGTCAATCACGACTTCTTCCTCAGAGCCAACAACAGCAAATGGGAGGAGAGCCTAATAACATAAGTTCATGCTTTTCTCGGAATCTCACACGTACACGAAGCTCCATGTTATCTTCGATAGTGTCTTCATCGTCTTCCTCCGGGTCATAGGGGAAATTGTAAATTGGAATGTCGTAATGATCAATGTCCTCCATTATCTTAGTCCTATGATTCAATCCAAACTGAAAACTTGAAATTGGAAGCTCGTACCCGCTTCTTGAAGGCTCTAAGTTCTTTGGGAGTAAGGGAATCTGACTTTCCAATGACAGGGATGACATTGACACGTGGGGAAAGGCGTCTCATGAGTTCTATATCCATCTCCCGAAGCCTATGGGATCGATATATGAATAAGGGAATCGACACGTAAGAACGGCCGAAGCGTACGCATGTCCAGTGGGCGGAATGAAGTAGAGAAGAGCATGCACACGGTTGTCCTTGAAGCGAGGGTTACGCTTGATACGAGATTGCTCAGCAAGGATGTCATCATATTGACGTTCAAGATATGACATGATTTCCTGGAAGCTAGGAAGTGATGAATGAACACAAGCGGTATCTGTCGAGAACTGCCGACAATACTCACGCAGCCTCGTTGTTAATATTGTCACCAAAACCTGGGGTATCTACAACTGTGAGAGCAATACGTATACCATCCTCTTCAAGCTCTGGGTTACAAAAGCACCATAAATATTTAAAGGATAACAGGAATTATCATGGTGAGACCCACCGACGTCGACAGGCCTAATTTTGATGCTCTCCTCCTGATGAGCAGTCTCTGGGCTATCACAAACCTTGTGAGGGATAAGATTTGTGTCACAAAGGGTGTTCACAAAGGTGGTTCGTCCGGTTCCAGAGGCACCTAAAGTTCAACATTCATGGTCATCAGGGATGTTAAATAAAAACAAAATACATACCGACCACCATGATGGTGAACTGAACACCCTTAACCTTGTTGCGCCTGCCCACAGGCATTGTAGTTTCTTGTGAAGGAAGGAAAGTCGGGCAGCAAGCTGAGTGATCACGTCAGAGCCTTGAATCCAAATAGGGATAAACACCAACTCACCCATGAGAATCTTGGGCAGCAAATCACCAAAGAGTGAGTGGACGACTACATCTACCTAAAGGAATAATCCAGAGACGATGTGTATGTGAAGTGATATAATATCACGAAGGTAATGGAAATAGAGCTTCGCTTCAAAGAGAAAAGGAGTGGGAAAATTGACTCGCAAATGTAGTTCTGTTTATTCGAATAAGATTGCATAAAAGATATCAATTGAAAATAGCTTGAATGATCCCCCAGTGACACTATTGTCATCCATCTCGGCGCAGGATAAGCGGACGGCACATACCCGCAATTTCAGGCAGATCTCGAAGGTATCATATGAGCACGAAAGCAGGATACGTTGGGAACGCTGCACCCGAACTATCGCTATCACATCAAACTACTCACGCTATCACACAGGTAAATATCTTTTCTATTGTTGTCCGTGTCATCATTAAGTCAGCTACAAATAACCTTAGTTTTGTTCTTCTATAGGGAACCAGTCGAGATGTTGGGATGTCAGTTTCTCTTACGCGGTAGTGTTTTCAATACATATCTCTAAGTGTTTACTGGTAGCTTCTTGGTAGCTTCTTGGAATTGTGTAGTACTTCAGCTATTGTTGAAACAATCATGTAGTGGTAAGGACTATCTAACCTCTGTAGATGAAAGACAGGCAAACAGATAGATAACTGAGAACTCCTACTTCTAAGTCTGTCCTAGATCATTACTACATAGCAATCCAGAGGCTTCCTTAAGAATAGATGATCTAGCCTAGGAACCTAATGGTAGCTCATTAATCCTGCCTCTCAAGGTGTGTGCTGGTAAGAATGATAGCTTGGTGATCATTTGGTTAAGAGTGTACAAGTGATATACATTCTAAGGGCTTGGTTCTAGAGCAAACCCCCATTGGGGAATTCATTGAAAAGACATTATCTATCTAGCCAAATATTATTTTTTATACTGAATATGCCAACTCTCTACTGGGTGCTACTGAAGTATCGAGCGCCACACTAAATCAGATATTGGTAGCTACATTACATGATTTAGATACAGATAAATAGGTGTGTTAAATAGACTGTTCATTGCACATTTGCATTAAGTTTCCCCTGATCTTGTGTTGCCCATTCATAACTCAACAGCTACCATTGGACATGGTGACAAGAGAGAAACACTCTTGTGACATTGTGTCATAGGCAGAACAAAATGTGACAAGTTGACACTTATTATTTTTATGCTTCCTCGATGTGACCTTCTTTCTTGTGTTCTATGACTGCGCCCTCCGCACACTACAGTAGGGGTTTCTCTGCTCTTTCCCGGCCCAACTTGCGTAGGATCCAAATCAATGGGGCAACATTCGACCGGTATGGCGCGATACGAAGTTTTTTCCGGAGCCAAACGGCTGCACTGTCTCATCGAGATACTACAGCACCGACCAATGTATGGGGTTCCTCACCATCTGGAACCGGCATATGTAGGAGGAAACCAAAAGGGTGTTTATTTTTCGAGGAATTGTTCGAGCGGAATCGCCGACTAAAGTCAACAAATATGCGGCTGTTTGACAAACGACCGTTTCAATCTGTTGTTGAGTTGAACTTCCAGATTAGAGACACCCGGTGGATACATGCAAATATTGCTTGCAGGGCACCAGCTGATACATACGAAAACGCTGATTTACGATGTCAAATACGTCCTTCGGCCTCTCATCTTCAAAATAATGCCCAGCCGCCACAATGCACTTGCAAACCTCCAACCTCTCAAGCTCAACTCACACCACATCTCTACTCAAACAAACATATGGATCCTGCAGACCCACCGAAATACCTTCAAAATTACTCACGTTTTTTCCGACGATTGGCGTTATCATTGCCACACGCACATCGACCTACACGAGAAGATTTCTTGAATGTCGCTACAGGGTTCTGGCAACGATCGAGGATACGGTTTAAGTGGTTTACCATCAAGTCGTTTCGCAAATTCAACGCGGATGACATTTCAGCATTTGTAACGTGGTTCTTGATGAGCCAGACATTGTGGATTCTCGTTGGAACGTGAGTTACAGAAACTATAGTCCTCGGTCACTTGTTGATTGGTGTATAGCACTACGTTTTTTTCTGTGGTTTTTGCCATTGCAAATAGCCTGCAGCTTCAACGTCAGTTGATGCTTTACCTGAAGGTTGTACCATCATGCTCAAGCTGGCACAATTACAGATTACATTGCACGTGCAATTAGTGACTACCTCACATCTGAAACAGGTGTCGCCATTATCTTTGAGTCCGCCATAGTTCCCAAATGGCGAGAATCTCGTCTCTCCTTCAAAAATGTATCCGTGTCACGCCGACTATCAGTTGGCACAGTGAAGAAACTTCAACGACGCGAAGAAAATGAACACCTAACTGCTGTCGGTTACGATGTAAGCAATCATCCTGGTTATCATCAATTCGGCGACGAAGGGGAGGACAAAGTGCCCGTTGTTTTGGACGAGGAGGACTCAAACATGTCGCTGTTTGATCTCACCATCGATTCAGTTGATGTTACGCTTTCTCTGAGGAGATGGTTGGACGGGAAGGGTCTTGTTGAAGATGCCGTCGTGAGGGGTGTACGAGGAGTGCTCGGTTTGTAATCATTAGAGTCATCCGTCCTCATTTGATCATGTTTGATCAGACAGACGAAACGTTTACTGGGACCCAGCCAATCCACTTGATCCTGCATTATTTCGACACAAATCTGTTTCGGGTGATTTTGAATTAGAGTCGTTGCAACTAGAGGATCTGTTGATTACAGTTTATCAACCTGGTGGCTTCCGCCCTTATACTACGTCAATTTTTCGTGCCGATATACGACAGTTCAGGAAGCAATGGTCATTCTACGACTTCCTTTGTGCGGAGAACGTTGTAGGTCAATTCGACAACTGTCTGTTCAGTTTGCATAAACCGCAGAGCATCGGGCGTACGACGGACAAAGATTTGGAGGATGGTGAATGGGCCCGTATGGTAAGTCTAGTCATGATTCTGTGTGCTCTGATTAACTCTCCGAGCTACAGAGTCGTATTCGCATCGATGGTGTTAACATTGACCATCTCCAAAACTCTACCACGATGGAGGGTCCCATCTCCTGGATAACATCCGGAAAAATCGATGCAGTTCTTGATATCAAGTTCCCTCGTGATCCACACGATGATTTACCTTTAAATGCCATCTTAGGCGAGCTTGCCGACGCAATTTCAACATCCATCAAGGATAACATGAATGATAATCCAAATCCCGACATCAAACATATCCCTGGACAGAGGGAGCTGGCTAGAGCTCCTCTCCGTGTACCAGATGATGAATCACTAAATTACCAACGGCACAAGGCGATCAATGGACAAGAAGGAGAAGAAGAACTGAAGGTAGTGATAGATATGGATTTACGTTTCCGTGATCTGAAGGCTGCGGTCCCCATTTTCACGAATGATCTCAGCTATGTGAACAATGCATTCATCCGACCCATTGTGGCATTCATGAAGTGTGTTTCTTACGCTTTTCCTGGCAGTTCAGTTCACTCACATGACCTTGTCTATAGTAGTAATCGTACTCTAATACCAATTCATTGTCGGATGGTGAAAAACTTAAGTGATTTTGATGGTTCCTGGACAGTAAGACTTTGTTTCATTTGCTGGAATCTACTAACTGACGGCGATTATAGATGTGGGAGAGTACGTGCTACTTGTAGTTTTCTGCTGTTGATGATTGAACCTTTCTACCTTATTGCAGCTGGATTGATAGATGATATATCTCTCAAAGTATGGCCCCTTGTTTTCCGATCTCTTACACTCGACTGATCTACTTTCTTAAAGACGTATGACGCGATGGCATATCACGTCAGTCAAGCAAACATAAATCACCAAAGGATGAAAACGGTCAGCCTTTGGAGCTTGCAGAAGACCGTCAACGCCATTCTCGTTGCCTTCAAAAACGTCGCAGACCCTGTATCAGTTCATGTGAAAGACATTCATTTTAGTCGACAACAAGGAATGATGTTAGGTTTGTATGATACTTTGACAATTCCATTCGGTGTGGATGCCTGAGTTCTGGGTCCATTGATGGCACTCTATACACCTTGGATTGTCGTATTGAATGAAGCAGTTACTACTTTGCTTTGAACAGGTAGTGCCCTACTCCCCATCTATTCGATAGTGAACATTTGCATCCATCAAAAATAAAATCTTAAGACGGGCTCACTCTTGTCCTCCATTCATTTGGAATAGTTCAGAGCAAGCCATATAGAAGACTCGAAACCTATGGAAATGGTCAGTGGTTGCAATATCTGGATATGACGCTGCTCGCCTGTAAAATACCTTCCTACTCTCAATTGGCGCGTTACCCTTCGCCACAGCGTCTTGTTCGAGTTCTTGTAATCCTTCTAGAACCGGTAGAGTTGGCTCGTAGTAGAGAGATGATGGAGACATGTTACCTACCTATACAATTCTTGTCTTGGAATTGGAGCCAATCTTCACATGTCCTTGAGTAGTGTTTCCCCGAAATGTACCAACTTTTCATGAGAGTAAGGTCATCCTGGATGTACATCTATGTGCATTAGACAGTCAATCCATCAGCCATCAGATTACTCCTTTATCACTTACTAAAAGGTCATGGGAAGGCATTGTTCCACCTGAGTTCATCACAAGTCAAATAGACCATGTATCATTGAGCAGAGCCTACCAGAGAAAAAATTCTGTGCCATCCATCCATCATCTTGGTCGAAATGATAGGGCATAGATTTGTGGCAGAATATATGCACAAATAGGAGTGCAGGGTCATCACTGCCTTCTTTTGTAGGGCGAAGCCAAGTGGAAATCTTGCAAAGGAGTGCCTTGTAGTTCTTCATATGTTCAAACATCTTCAAGTGACCACATAAGCTGATAAGTTCATAGCTGGAAGTGTGATTTACCTCAATAGACAGTATACGATCGAAGCTAAACGAGGTAAGAGATTGGCTCGAAATCGTGATGGACTTCTCACTAATGGTCGCGGTTGAAGTCATAAGTGTTGACATCCGCAGTTATAATCTGTTTTAAAATTAAGTAGAGGCAGTCGAGAGTGAAATGAACAAACGCGTAGAAACAAACCTCCAGATTCGAGAAACCCCGTTTCTTGGCCATAGAGTCGATGTACGCTTTCTGGGTTGTCGAATTTGAAAGCCCTGTGATCTTGGAATTGGGAAATTTCTTATTGTTTGAGGTCAGAAAATTAGGTCCCTCTTAATAGACGATATATTACATACCTCTGCGAGGAATAGGGATAAACTTCCCCACCCTACAACATCATTGAATACAAGAACTGAAGTGGGATAGGTGGCGTGCAGCGTACCACATCCAAGGTCCAATACATCTTGCCCATCTACCAACTGAGCTTTCTCGCAGTAGCTTTCTAGCATATAGTCTTCTGCTTGGGCTAGAGATTCCTTCCCAGTAGGGTACAGACAACAAGAGTACTTGGCACGCGGACCCAAAGTTGACAACATAAAGTTTGTTGAAACCTGACAATAGACTGCGTTCATGTCCTCGTTAATCGCAGGCTGCGTTATTATTTACCTCATAATGTTGCTCGTTGACTTTAGCGGGTACATCGGCAATGGCAGAACGACCCTTTACCTCGACAATCCACTTCATCTTGACAGCATGGTTTTTTTCGAATGATCCATAGTCAATCTCTTGCAGTCTTTTGCGAAGCAAGAATCGAATAATGCGCCGTAGAAAGAAATCTGGAATGAGGCCCTGTCCAACGGTTTAGACAATCTTAGGAGAAAGAGGAGGGAGACACACTCGGTCAAGGAGAATATACCCAAATTGGAGAATGGAGTCCATGTGAAAGATGAAAAAAGGACGTAGAGGCGCATAAGAATCATAAGACAAAAGCATGAGAGCTGTCGATCGGGAGCTCGATGTATTGTCTTTTGGGCCTGGACAGGACAACAGGAATTTGGACGACTGCAAAGTATAAAAATTCAAAAGCAGCCGGGTATAGTAAAATGTGAGGCTCAGACGTCACCGCAATAAGGATGACTGAGGTGTATCTACGTAGGAGTGGTGTTGAAATGGGAATAGCACTACTGATGCGGCATTCCATCCCAATACCGGGAAACAACAAAATCAATGAATTCTTTGGAAGATAGGTGACGGCTTCAGTGATTGTCCTTTCATTATAGAACTTATAGAACTTTGCCATCCCTGAGTCCCAGACAATGTGACCAGCGATTGGTCCCGAAAAAGAAACTGATTGTGAGCAAACATGGGAAGAGCATGAACTATAAATGTGAACTTTTCCAGTGATCAGCAATTCAAAACCAGCACATTAATGAGAACGATGTGTGGTCACTTGGAGGTACACAGTGAGGTCTCAGCGGTGAACTGCAGAGGGGATTTGTCCAAAAATAAACTGTTGAGTAAAAAATAACTTGCACATATCATACCCCCATATTCCCACACTTGATAATACTGCATTGCTGCACATGGGGCCATACTAATGCCCTTGATCTCGCTTACCTTATTCCGAGTAGGCGAAATCACAGCAGGCAATTCGAGTTTGTGCACCCTCTCCACCTACCAAAATAAATAGAGGTGATAGTCTCACTCCATCCGGAACTACTTCTGCTGTTGCATGGACTCTTTGGGAAAGCCCAATTGCGAAGACGCAATCAATCGTAAATGGGAAATAATTACACTTACCTCATACATACTTAATGTATATTTGAAAGCCCGTCTCAAGTTATCTTCGATCATCGAGCCTTATTTAATCAAATCTGAATTTCCTTGATTGCGAGATAACACCGTCCCTCTACTAGTCTGTACGCTCACCGGTATTCCAAAAAAAGTTTCAGATCAATTCAACTTTACAAGTATATATCATACCAATTCAGTCATTGCTACTCTCTTGAGGAATGACATGGAAACAAAATAACAACTACATAAGAAATAACACAACAAACGATTAATCAGTATTCGTTCACCTTAGTCAGCGATCTTGGATGTCGTTGAGCAGACGCAAAATATTGAGAACTAATGCAACGGTCAGAAAGTCACTTATTCGGACAATAAGGAGCGCTTTACAGAGATTGATGAAACTAGAAGACGAAGATAGTCAGCTCATATAGCGAAATTGCAAAATAATTCATACTCCAAATACAAGCTGATGGAACCCATGATGTATTCATCGGGCGAAAGTCGTTTGTTGATTATATAGGTGTCGTAGACAATGTACCCGCTAAATATGAGACAGCCCCCAATAGCGAAAATGATGTCCATGGTGCGACCAAAGGGGAAAATCATGCCGATGAATCCCGTCATGACAAGAGCGATGAGAGCGCCAAAAAGGAAAGGTCCCATTCCAGAGAAGTCATACTTGCTTTGAAAAGTGAAGAGAGTTAGACCGAGGAAGACTCCCAGAGTAATCAAGCTAATGGCTGCAATCAGGATCTGTATGGTTCACAAAGATGTCGGAACTCTTACAGGGCTTGTAAGACCAAGATGTTGTCGAAGAAAGCAACGACCACACCCAAGGTGAAAGCTTCCATCAACGTGAAGGTAGAAAGGAGAGCAAAATTCCAAGGAGGAGAATGTCGTTTCCAGTACAGTAAGCCGAGATTGACGAGAGTACCAAACAGAGGGACATAGAATGACCAAGTGCTGGAAGGCATTGTTAGAACCCTGATTAAGGAAGACAACGACAACGAACTGTGTTTGAACCCAAAAAATGGCATCTGGTGATTGGGATATCATTCCGCCAATAATGCAGGTCGCAGTCTCAATCGGAAATCAGTTAGTTAATGGCACCAATGGTCGAATACCCACGATCTGACACACTAAACGCTTATACATTAGAGTCGCTCAGATACAGGGATACCGAGCTCACAGAGAATGGTATAAATCTTACGAACAAAGGCATTTCGAATCTCCTGTGAGCTTTCGGAGACACTGACACCATACTTTGGCGATAGTCAGATCACGAACTGTGCCGATATGAAGTACGGACCTTGAAGTCATCAGGGAGTTCACCTGGAGCGGGTTGGTCGTAGAAACCACCAAAGCCATCCGTACTAGTTTGCGCAAGAAGAGGCTCCTGTGAGTCACGCCCATCCCTGCGTCCGTCTGCTGTCCCGTAAGAAGGAGGAGGAACTGAATAATTGCTCATGGTCGTTGCTGTGAGAAACTGATTCTTGCTTACTCAGCGCAATGATATCATTCTCACTGCGGACTGTGGCTGTGCTGCATAATGAACATGGCTCCTTTTCGTCTTTCCGCATCCTACAACGAACTATACGAACTGGGCCGCCGCCCATCTCACAACTATTCTTCTACTACCACCACTCTCTTTTATCCACCTGCCTCCGCGTTTTCCACTCATACTTCTGTTGCTGCCTTGTATACACAACTCGCCTTTGCTGAACGTCAAATCTTTATTTTGGACGCTGAAAATGCACTTCTTCGGGAGAAAAACGAGAATCTCTGGCTTATTTTTGAAGTTCTTCTGGCAGAGATAGAAATATTGAAAGTCGTTTTTGGAAGGGACACTCACCTTGCCAGGAGCGCGGTCTCGCTACTCCAGAGAAAATTGACGGATTATCACAAGTTCAATAGCGTGCTAGCTCAAGGGTATCCTCGCAATTTTAATGATGCTCATGTTAGTGCTGAAAAAAGAGATATCGAGGCTACACTGATCGAGGATGCAACTCATCAAAGTGATTCTTCCCGGTCCAAGGTGCTTCAGACTCTCATCAATCATCATGATCCGGAGAGCTTGTTTGCAGCTGCTGACATGGCGCATAAATTGTGTCGACTTCCTACTGAGAAGGAAAAAGCAGTTCGTTTTGTTGATTCACAGGCTACACCCAAATTCAATGGCACCACTGCATTTGTAGCTCGGTTACCTTCGGCTGTGAGCGGTTGCCCAGATATTGACAACAATTTAAACCGCTGTCAGGATATATTTTTAAGCCATTCGGGCGATCCTCTAGAGTCGGAAGAGCTTCAAATCAATAGTGCTTTCACTTGCTCTCGCAGTCGCCCTTCATCGGTCCGCACCGTATCTGTTTCAAATAAAAAGGAAGATAAATGGGCATCTCGACCCGAGGGACAGGAATATTGTAGTCTTCAAACGTCTAACTGCCCCTTTGAGACGAACTGTGCACGCCGTTTTATCTTCCCCAATTCAGTCGATATTGAAGTACGAACTGTCAAGAAAAGGCATGGTTTCTTAATGCCTTGTATCGTCAGTGTTCTCTGTGCCTTTTCCAAGATCACTGACTGATCCGAACCACGGAAGCCTGTTCTCCAGAAACATGCCTCTACTACCACCATGATTGCCCACCTTATCAGCGATCCTATGCTTCAAGGAAATGAAGATTCCCCAATATTTCCTGTGTCCTCTCTCTCCAACACCAGCTGTTCTCCTATTACAATAGATCCCTTGTCTCTGAATCATCGGAATGTGTCACTATCTGCGGAGCGTCTCTGCGCAACATTCAGTAGTGGAAGCCTTGGATCACTCGAACCGACAGTTTCTTCTGGCTCCAATCATAGCTTCGTTGCAAACTTCCTCTCCAATGATCCTCGTGTTCCTAGCAAATCCTCAAATGTCAAGGGTGAAAATGTACCCAGCTGCTCGACCATGGTTGGCAATGATAAGAAGAGAGATTCTTATGCACAGTTCGAGAAACAGATTATTAATCCATTTATCAAAAAGCAACTCGAATCAACCACCGTAGCCCAATCTTCGACGGCTGAGATGGCGGATATCCATTCATATATCTCTTCTCAAGAGCAACAGAGCGATATAAGCTATCCTCCTCTGCAGGTGTCTCCCGTCACTGGTGTTCCGGAACTTGCCTTGAGATTGCCATCGATCGAATCCACAATCTGGCCTTCGCACCCTTCAACAAATCAGGTTTCACAGCGGTCCGCTCGGCCAGGTCTTGACCCTTTTAAAGTTGATCCTTTGACACCAAAGGATGATCACTCTCAGGTCCTCGCCCGACAAGATCAAGCTATGAGGGGAGGTCCCGCTGTTCAACTTCACAAAATGCAAACCACCGGTGGAAAAGAGAACAAGTTGAAGGAAGTTTCCTGGAACACGAAGGTTGCTGATTGCTCTAACCGATATCCCCGGCCCCGTACTCCTATAACCGTCAATCGTGCCCTGAGGCCAAAGTTGAACATCATTAAATGTGGACTTGCCAAATCCGTTGAATCTGTTAGACTTGCCAATCGCACCAACATACCTGTGCCAGTGTCCCGCACTCGGATTGAACATCGGGCCGGGTTAACTTCCTCGTCAGTTTCGTCCCTTCAAGCTGGTCCATGCAAATCAATTGGGACCTCGACTTGTCAAAAGAATACTCCCATCTTGAAGCCATGCAGTCGACTCCGGGTAGTGAATGACTGCAACCCCAGAGAATCATCTCTTACCCATTCTGGGACCCAATTTCGAATGAGTTCGAAGGGCTCGGAAACAAATGCAGAAAAGGCGCAATATCAGCGCGCTAGAATCGATTGTTACGGACGAATCAGGAATGATATGACAGGGGTCGAACCACCCCAATTCCAAACTCAAAGAAGCTTAATTGAATCCAAGAATCGGAGCCCCGGAAAGCTGTGAATCACAATTCCTTTGCATATCTTTCAGGCTCAGT
>Ga0153947_1000171_pt1 | contig 30502 bp, 34 predicted proteins | sample TSNJ031MetaG_FD_104697 | JGI IMG/M metagenome (GOLD analysis project Ga0153947, IMG submission 104697) | Attine ant fungus gardens microbial communities from New Jersey, USA - TSNJ031 MetaG | ecosystem: Host-associated > Fungi > Mycelium > Unclassified | place: USA: New Jersey, Wharton State... | reverse complement strand
GTGTTCGGGGAAAGGGATGGCACAGAAAAGCTCAATTTCCGAATACTCCTTTTGCCGCATTAAATCCAGTATGATTTCAGCCGCCCAAGTATCAACGCCGACCGCGCAGCCGACATAATATACCCTCACGCCTTTTTCATAAAGCGTCCTTATCTGTTCGGCAAGGATTGTTTTTATTTTTTGGCAGAGCGGCGCCTGTTCGTTGTATTTGAACTTGAAACGTGGCGGCCTGTGGCCGGTGATGGTACACGATTGCTTGTCCAAAAAATCCACTCCTTACTTGTCGTATTTAGTCCATTTGCATTTTAATGTCATTATAACATGGTCTATTTGCACATACAATACATATTGTACGGAAAACGAGGTGAATATATGCAGATAGACTATTTAGAAATTGGCGGCCGGATCAGAGCCGAACGCAAAAAACAAGGCATTTCGCAAGAAAAACTGGCTGAAATGGTTGACGTAGGTACAACGCATATCAGCCATATTGAAACTGGAAACACCATCCCCAGCTTAAAAACCTTTATCGCTATTGTCAACGTGCTGAACCTTTCCGCAGACGAATTGCTCCGGGGGCATATAGCAAAGGCGAAGCATGTGTATGAGGGTGAGATTACAGAAGCCTTAAAGGATTGTAGTGAGGGTGAAGTGCGGATCGCCGCCGATATGGTCAAGGCTCTTATATCAAGTTTACGCAACAACAGCGGAAAATAATGTAGGATTGACGAAAAAAAGCGCATCGGTATATTAAAACAGGGAGCATAACGGCCATTCGTGGCCATTACGCTCCCGTTTTTCATTCTGCGCTGTTATATGAATTTAGGCAAATTTTAATACCTTCGGCAAGTGCGGCAGTGTTCTAATCATCGCTATCATCTCGGCCACTTACTTTCTTGATGGCCGCTACAACCAATGTGCAGAGGAGCCCGGCAGCGGATACAATAAACACTATCATTACGAAATAGTTGGTGTTTCCTTTTCATTTGGTTTGCATATACCAATTTTTGCGAAATAATTATCTGTAATATATTGTAAGGTATACGCCTGCATTGTGTTTTTTACCGAATAAGTTACTTCGGTATAAGGTTCTTCTAACAAATCTTTCATATATTTCCCTACTGGACAACTGGGGCTAGGAGACGGATGCACGCCAATTATTTCTTCCAACGGCGTGTCATCAACCGCTTGGTACACCATCCATATTGTAATGTCTGTTGGGGCTAGGAGTAGTGAAGCCCCACCTGTTCCACGTTGCACCTTAATAATTCCTGCTTTTTTTAATTTACCTAGAATGTTCCGTATTACCACGGAATTACTTCCGGTACTCTGCGCCAACACGTCGCTAGTCATTTTCTGGTCTTTCGTTACAATAGGACTACTATTGACACTCCGCGCCAGCATCTCGTTGGTAAGCCTTTCGTCATTTACCACGGCAAGCGCAACCAATATGTGAAGTGCGACTGAGGTTTTCGTGCTAATCCGCATATCATCCCCTCCCTTGTATCTATTTTACTACAGATCAAATTTGATGTAAATATTAATATTACAACTTGACAAATTCATCGGTTGTAGTTACAATTATTACAATATGTGCGTATGAGCATTTCCACACTATGAACGAGGAGGATTTCACATGGAAAAGACATATATTGTTTCTGCCAGACGAACCGCTATCGGTAGTTTCAATGGTACGCTTTCAAGCGTGCAAGCCCCCGAATTTGGGGCAAAAGTAGTAAAGCAGATACTAGCGGAAACGACCATTCCCAGCGAAAATGTTGATGAACTGATTGCGGGAACAGTACTTACTGCCGGTTTGGGTCAGGGCCCTGCCCGACAAGTAGCTTTAAATGCGGGTCTACCGATTACCGTTCCCGCTTATGGCATTGGAATGGTGTGCGGTAGTGGTATGAGAGCGGTCATGACTGCAAGTGCTTCTATTAAAGCAGGTGAGGACAACGTGGTGATTGCAGGCGGTATGGAAAACATGAGCATCGCGCCATATCTAATTCCAAGCGCACGTCAAGGCTTGCGCATGGGAGATAAAACCATCATTGACCACATGACCTATGAAGCGTTGACAGATGCCTATGAAGGATACCGCATGGGGATTACCGCAGAAAATGTAGCCGCCCAATTTGACATAACCCGTGAAATGCAGGATGAATTTGCTTATTCCTCTCAGCAGAAAGCAATAGCCGCTGTGGATAGTGGGGCGTTCAAAGATGAAATTGTCCCAGTTACAGTGAAAATGCGAAAGGACGAGAAGGTTTTTGCACAAGATGAAGATTTTAAGCGCGAATCCACACTTGAAAAGCTGGCTACCCTACGCACCAGTTTCAAACCAGATGGCACAGTTACCGCAGGCAACGCTTCCGGCATTAATGACGGTGCAGCATTTGTTATGCTGGCATCAGAAAAGGCTGTGAACCAATACGGCTTGACACCGCTGGTAGAGATTATCGCCACGGGACAGGGTGGCGTTGATCCTTCGGTTATGGGACTCGGCCCCGTTCCTGCTATCGGCAGCGCACTTGAACGAGTCGGTCTTACTCTGGGAGATATTGACATTCTTGAACTTAATGAGGCATTTGCCGCACAATCTCTTGGCGTTATTAAGCAGTTATCCATGCAACATGGCATATCACAACAAGAACTGTTGTCCCGTTCCAACTTAAATGGTGGGGCAATAGCTCTAGGCCATCCTGTCGGCGCTTCTGGATGCCGCATCTTGGTTACTCTTGTCCACCTAATGAAAAAGCGCGATGCCCAATACGGCTTGGCTTCACTCTGTATTGGGGGCGGGATGGGTACTTGCATCGTTTTGAGGAATGTTAGGTAATTTCCCGTTCAGTAACATCGTTAATCCAACTCATCATCCTTGCGGAAGAGGATATTTCGGATGATGAAATCCGCGAGGAAATTGCTATGATTTTTGATGTGGCAACACATTCAAAAATAAAAATATAAAACGAAAGGATTCTGAGTTATGAGCGATTTAATGGTAAAATTACAGTCAATTGACGACAAGGCGATGTTAAGCATCACGGCCCGCGACAATCCGGCCATTGTGTGCGACTACTTCCCCCCGATCGGCACTGGTAAAGGCTATACATCACTGGAACTGATGATGGCAAGTTTCGGCTCCTGCGTAAGCACAACGCTTCTGACCGTGCTGCGCCACAGGAAGAAAAAAGTCGTGGATGGCATATCGACGGAAGTTGAAGGCACTGTGCGGGAGGTGCATCCAAAGGCGCTTGAGCACATATTATTGCGCTTGAATATCAAGGCAAAAGATTTAACGGAAGCGGAAGTACGGGAAATGCTGTTGGTTTTGGAAGATGAACTGTGTCCTGTATGGGCGATGATCAAGGGGAATGTAGCCGTATCTGTTGAGGTAGAAATAAACTAATCATATCACATGCCACTTGTGGATATTTTGTCCACAAGTGGCTTATCAGCACAAAGAACAGTACCGGGCGATTAGGTACACTAATTAATTCAATTATGTGCGGAATCACCCATAGCGAAAAAATGAAAGACGACGATACTTAATATGGAAAATATTGTTAATATTATAACAAGGAGTGCTGCCATGCAAAATATAACTATCATAATTAACGGTATGCCGCTATCAGTACCGCCCACCATGACTATCCTTGAAGCGGCTCAACAAGTGGGAATTGAAATACCTACCCTATGCTATCTCAAAGACATCAACGCAATAGGTGTTTGCCGCATTTGTATGGTAGAGGTCAAGAGAACTAAAGGGCTGGTTGCCGCCTGTACGCAAATAGTATCCGAGGGTATGGAGATTATGACCAACACTGAAAGAGTAAATAAGGCTCGCCGTTCTACATTGGAGTTAATACTTTCCACCCATGACCGTAAGTGTCTCTCTTGTATCCGCAACAGCAATTGTGAATTACAAAGATTGTGCCGACAGTTTGGCGTGGAGAACGAGCTGGCTTTTGAGGGTGAGAAAAATCAATATGAAATTGACGATTCTGCCGTCCATATGATTCGTGATAACAACAAGTGTATATTATGCCGCCGCTGTGTGGCTGCCTGCTCCAATTTGCAATCAGTGAATGTTATAGGTGTCAATGATCGTGGTTTCGATACCCACATAGGATGCGCCTTTGACAGAGATTTGGGCGAAGTGGCTTGCGTATCCTGCGGACAGTGTATCGTTGTCTGCCCCACCGGTGCTATCCATGAAAAAGACGAGACTCAAAAAGTATGGGACGCTTTGGCAGACCCATCCAAACATGTTGTAGTACAAACCGCGCCATCCATCCGCGCTACTATCGGTGAAGATTTCGCTATGCCCATTGGTACTGACGCGACAGGCAAAATGGTTGCCGCTCTACGCCGTTTAGGTTTTGATGGGGTGTATGATACTGATTTTGCCGCTGATGTTACCGTCGTAGAGGAAGCAAACGAATTGGTTGAACGTATCAAGAACGGCGGCCCATTGCCTTTGCTCTCTTCCTGCTCTCCCGGTTGGGTTAAATATTGTGAACACTATTATCCAGAATTTATACCCAATCTTTCATCCTGCAAATCGCCCCAACAGATTTTTGGTGCTATAACCAAAACTTGGTATGCAGAAAAGATGGGGCTAAATCCTAAAGATATATTTGTTGTTAGCGTCATGCCCTGTACAGCTAAAAAGTTTGAAGTTACCCGTGACCATGAAAATGCGGCCGGAGTACCGGATGTTGATGTAGCTCTAACTACCCGTGAGGTTAGCCGTATGATAAAGCGGGCTGGCCTTGACTTTGTAAATCTACCGGATGAAGATTTCGACCCATCTTTAGGTCAATCCACTGGCGCCGGTGTAATATTCGGCGTGACTGGTGGCTTGACGGAATCCGCATTGCGTACTGCCGTGGAATGGTTGGAAGGTGAAAAACTACAAAAACTGGATTTTTACGATGTTCGAGGTTTTGATGGCATAAAGGAAGCTGTTTATCAAGTGGCTGGAATGGATATAAATGTGGCTATTGCTTCAGGACTTGCGAATGCCCGACGTCTGCTTGAAATGGTAAAATCCGGTGAAAAGCAATATCATTTTATAGAGATTATGGCGTGTCCCGGCGGTTGCATTAACGGGGGCGGGCAACCTGTTCAATTTGCCCATGTGCGTAACTTCGTTGATTTGCGTTCCCTGCGTGCTTCTGTCCTATATAACCAAGATAAGAACAAAGAAGTACGTCAATCCCACGAAAACCCGCTTGTGAAAATGCTCTATAATGAAGATTACGAAAAGCCCGGTTGCCTAAAAGCACATAAGGCATTACATACCAGTTACAAAGTGCGAGACCGTTACTAATGATAGACAACTGAATACATCCATAGTTCGCAATAGTTACTTTGGAGACTACGGGATACAAGGGAGATCAAGCAATGAATCAGATTAACATGACTGCATTTGGCTTCTCAGACCAATTTGCGGCATTAATACCGGAAAATTCCCAACTTACTGTTGGACGGATATTGTCACAGGAAAAAGGGCTTTATCGTGTAATAAGCGAGTATGGAGAACAGCCTGCGGAAACCTCCGGCAAATTCCGCTATAAAACGTATACCGCTTCAGACTTCCCCGCTGTCGGTGATTTTGTAATGCTGAATTGCAACCAAAGCGGAAATCACGCTGTCATTCATCATGTGCTGCCGAGAAAAAGCGTGTTTATCCGCAAAGCGGCCGGAACCGCCCATAAGGAACAGGTTGTTGCCGCTAACGTAGACACGGTATTCCTCTGCATGTCGCTCAATAATGATTTTAACCTGCGCCGCATGGAACGCTACCTGTCTATCTGTTGGGAAAGCGGAGCGGCGCCGGTAGTGGTGCTGACAAAAGCGGATTTATGCGGCGATATTGACGAGAAGCTATTGGCTGTCGAAGCCGTTGCAATGGGTACGGATATTCTTATTACTTCCACAATAGAACAAGACGGATACGAACAGATTTTGCCCTATATCAAAAAGGGGCAGACGGTCGCTCTAATTGGCTCGTCCGGCGTTGGAAAGTCAACGCTTATCAATCGCCTGCTTGGAGAAAACCGGATTTATACAAACGGCCTGCGGAATGATGACAAGGGGCGTCATAGCACCACTAGGCGGGAATTGATCTTACTGCCGCAAGGCGGTATGGTAATCGACACGCCCGGTATGCGTGAGCTTGGCATGTGGGATGTCGCTGATGGTTTTGATAAAGCTTTTTCCGATATAGAAGAATTGTCCGCCCAATGCCGGTTCAAGGATTGCAGCCATACGGCTGAGCCTGATTGCGCTGTACGTGCTGCCATTGAAAGCGGCGCATTATTAGTGGAGCGCTGGCAGTCATATCAGAAGCTAAAAGCCGAAAACGCCTACGCCGGGGACTCAGGGAGCTACCTTGCGGCAAAGGAACGAAAGTTTAAGAATATCGCAAAAATCAATAAAGCGAATAATAAATAAGGAGTAAGGAGTAATCACAATGGAATATATTAGAAGTCAAAAATACAACTCACTTGGATTGCAGGAAAAAATCATGGGTCCTAATCCAATCAAATTGCAAGAAGAACTATTGATAAATAATAAAATCCCTTCCGGCAGCCGTGTTTGCGACTTGGGCAGCGGTCAAGGGCTCACCAGCGTTTTTCTTGCAAAGGAATATGGTTTTACCGTATATGCCGCCGATTTATGGAGCGACCCGGAGGAAAACCGTAAGTTCTTTGATGAAATGGGGCTGAGCCATGAACAGATTATCCCCGTCAAGGCCGACGCTACAGCATTGCCTTTTGACAAAGAGTTTTTCGACGCAGTGGTCAGCACAGATTCCTATAACTATTTCGGGCGCGACCCGGAGTATCTCGACACAAAGCTGTTGCCTTTCGTCAAATGCGGCGGTTATATTTACATTACTGTTCCCGGCATGAAAAAGGACTGCCATGATAATCTACCGAAAGAATTGCTTCTCTCATGGACACCGGAACAGCTTGACTATATGCACGATGTCGCCTACTGGACGGAAATGGTGAACAAGAGCCGGGACGCCGAGGTCATTTCCGTATCCGAAATGGAAAGCAACGAGGAAGTTTGGGCAGATTGGCTGAAACAGGAAAATGAGTACGCCGTCAGTGACCGCAAAGCTATGGAAGCGGGGGGTGGAAAATATTTGAATTTCATTTCTATTATCCTGCGAAAAAAACAATAGGACAGACCGAAGCGGTAACTCTAAAAGGCATAGCGACTACAAACGAAAGGGGGCTTTTGATGAATTTATATGTCCGCACGATTAATAATGTCATCGACCATATAGAGGAAAGTATAACCGAACAACTTACGTTGCAAAGTGTATCACAGCAGTTTTACTTATCGGAATTTCACTTTAGCAGACTATTCAAAATGGTTACAGGAACAAGCGTAAAACAATATATTCTTGGGCGAAAGCTTGCTTTAGCCGCTGAGAAATTGAAAGACTCGCCAAATACCATTACGGATGTTGCATATGAATTAGGTTTTGAATATCCCGAAGTTTTTAGCCGTGATTTCAAAAAATGGTTCGGTATGGCCCCTGCCGTTTACAGGAATGGACACTATGAAATAACCCCTATGTCAAAAGCCTTTGTTGTTGATAGAGACATAATGAGTTTTCAGGGTGTATTAGCGTTGAGGGAAACCTATACTTATCTTGATGAACAAAACCTCTATGGCGTTTTTCTTGAGGTTGATGAAAATTCCAGCGACTTTAGCTATATGCTCCAGTCCACCGGCGAGAACTTTTTAACTGATAAGCGGTATTATGGCTATTTGAAAGACGATTATTTTTATACGGTTGTAAATTGTTATGGCGATGATAGTGGGAAATATTCTGTGTTTTACGGGGGCGAATTAGCAAACGGCAATAAGGATTGCGATTTGAAAACCAGATACATTCCCGCCGGCTGGTACGCTTGTTTCGCCTATCACGGAGAAATGCTGGATATGCGCAAGACATTTAATAATGATTTTTACAGATGGATGTTAATCAAAGAGATTGAACCATGCCCTAACGGAATTGGTATGCTCAACATTTATGACCGGCAAGACATACTGAATGTCCGCATTTTGGTTCCCGTCAAACAGCCGAAATAAAATAGCAAGAAAAGTCATGTGGTTCCATGCAAAAAAGGTTAGTATGTATATGTGGCTGATTAATGCCGATATCAAGCCAACTTTTTTGTTTGGAGCGGAGGAAGGAAATGAAAAATCTTGATGGTAAAATCGCCGTTGTAACCGGCGCAAGTAGAGGAATCGGAAAAGGCGTTGCATTAGGGCTGGCAGCTCAGGGAGCAACCGTCTATGTGACAGGACGAACCGAAAACGACGATGGGTTGCCCGGTTTTCAAAAAGGAACGACCATCTACAAAACCGTGGAGGAAGTCAATCAGATAGGCGGCATCGGTATCGCCCACCGCTGTGATTTCAGCCGTGATGAGGATGTAAAGGCTTTGTTTGAACGGGTAAAAAACGAACAGGGCAAGCTGGATATTTTGGTCAATAACGCTTGGGCTGGCGCAAAGCATGTTGTAAACGGATATTTCTGGAACACCCCGTTTTGGAAACAACCGATTGCGCTATTTGATGATTTCTATGCCGTTGGCCTGCGCTCCAGCTATCTGTGCAGCCAATATGCCGCCGAAATGATGGCAGGGCAAAAAAACGGATTGATTGTCAATATCTCTCTTTACGCCGCAATACGGTATTTGATAAACCCTGTGCATGGAATCATCAAAGCCGCGACGGACAAGATGACAGCGGACACGGCGCATGAACTCAAAGAGTTTGGCATAAAAGTGTTTTCGCTTTATCCCGGAAGTGTATCTACTGAGGGTATGAGGGAAATGGCAAAGTACGATAGCTCCATGAATGTGAATGAAATGGAGTCCCCGCAATTTGTTGGGATGTGTGTTGCGGCCCTTGCACTGGACGACAATGCGATTGAGCAGACTGGAAATGTATTGCTGACGGCAGAAGTGGCACAGCAGTATGGCTTTACAGATATTGATGGAAAACAGCCAGTTGTGTTAAAAATGGAATGATGGTAAAAACCAGCCTGCCTTGTGCCTGACATGCGGTAATAGTAGTATAACTTCGATGAAAGGCGCCGCTGTCCTTAACTGACATTTCAAAAAGTATTAAAGGCTACGCAAAGGAAATTGCAGCAGATACATCTAAGCGGCAAACGCTAAAAGAGGTGAAGCGATGGATGAGATTAAATCAAAGTGGCTGTTTTGCCCTATTTGCGAAAATAAAACCCGAATAAAATTGCGGCAGGACACAACGCTTACAAATTTCCCACTATTCTGCCCTAAGTGTAAAAAAGAAACCTTGGTGAATGTTAGTCAACTGAACACATCCGTTATCAAAGAGCCCGGCGCTAATATGCAGTACAGATAATTTTTAAGTAAGCATGTATTGCGTTCTTGCCAAATTTGGGCGATAAAGCGCGCATCGAAAAGAGGGACGCATGAAAAAGTATATAGCAAAAGTATATAGCAATAGAACAGAACGGTATCCGTATTTTGAACAGGAGGTATACCTTATGAAAAGCGGCACAATAAAAAATAGAGTTATTTGGGTTGTAGGAGCGGTTGTAGGATTGAGCATATGTTTTTTATTGTGCAGGTATGCTTTCTTTTGGCTACATGGAATGAAGCAGTGGCCATTCGCTTTATTTGTATGTGGCCTAATTGCAATAATTATTAGCGCAATTTTTGATGGTCGGAAAATTATGATTTACACAGTCGTAGCATATATCTTTGGCTTTATGTTGGGAATGCTGTTCAATATTGATAGCCTTGATCAAGGGGGCGGACGCTTAAACAGCACATGGATAATATGGACAATTTCGTTTGTTATGATTATTTTTATAGGTGTAATTTGGGATTTGGTGAGCAGTCGCATGGAAAAAAAGAAAGCGTCATAGGCGCAGGATAAGCATTATTTTTGATTCGTAACAGTTTTCAAAGATATATTGATATAAAATTATATAAAAACCGGGAATACTAAAACTCTAATAATAATTCAGGAGGGATATTAAGTGGTTATTGTTACAACAGATTTTATTACAGGGCATGAATTAGAAACCATTGGATTGGTTAAAGGCTCCTGCATTCAAACGGTTCATGCGGGAAAGGACATTATGAACAGTTTCAAAACGTTGGTTGGAGGCGAATTAACTTCCTACACTGAAATGATGGATAAGGCCAGAGAAATCGCTACAAAAAGAATGATTGAGGATGCGAAGCAATTAAATGCTGACGCCATTATTTGCGTTCGCTATGCTACAAGCAGTGTTATGCAATCAGCCGCCGAAGTCACTGTATTTGGCACTGCTGTACGATATGGAAAGTAATTTTTATGGGTATGAAAATGCAGGGTATTGTATGCGTATTACCAATCCATCATCGTACCGTTGTTTCAGACTTTTCATATAAGACGAACTGACAAAAAATGAATGTAAAAGAGGTAAATCGCTATGAATGAAAAGTATTGCATAATAGATAAAAAGAACTGGAAACGGTCGATACATTGTGAGGTTTTTAGAAATTCCGCATTACCACAGTATTGTATTACCGTAGAACTTGACGTTTCTAATTTTTGCCGTAAAGTAAAAGAAAAAAGCTGGTCGTTCTCTTTTGCGTTCATTTATGCCGTAACAAAATGTGCGAATGAAATAGAAGAATTTAGATACCGATTTATTGACGGGAATGTAGTACTGTATAAACGAATCAATACCGCATTTACATATATGGACGAAGAAGCAGAATTGTTCAAGGTAGTTAATGTTGAAATGCAAGACTACATAGATGATTATATTAAGATTGCGTTGGAAACCGCAAAAAATCAATCAGAATATTTTACAGGGCCGCTTGGTAATGATGTATACCAGTTTTCTGCTATGCCTTGGGTAACGTATACGCATATTTCTCATACGTTCAATGGGAATAAGGAAAATGCTACTCCGCTATTTGATTGGGGTAAATATTATAATAAAGACGGGAAAATAGTAATGCCTTTTTCTATTCAGGTACATCATTCGCTTGTTGATGGTGTACATATAGGTAAATTAGTTGAAAAATTACAAAGATACCTGAATGATATATAAACGAGTTGCTTGCCATCTTTACGCAATAGTTTTCTAGTCGCAACAGGGACTAGGGGCGATAGTGCGAATAATTCAACTAATTCCACTCCTATCCGCAACTGAAAAATGAAAGGCGGCGAAACTAAATTTGAAAAAAATTGCAATTTACATCTTGTCCACTTTTATACTTACATGGTCGGTGTGGGGGATTCTTGCAACAACCGGAAGCGGCATCACATCTCCTGCTGCACAGGCCGTCATTGCGGCTTCTATGTGGCTTCCGTCGCTTGGGCTGTTAATTACATGGCTGCTTACCAATAAAGAGAAAATATTGGGGGCAAGCCTAAAGCCTTTGATAAAGAAGAATGCCAGGAGTTACCTCATGGCGTGGTTTCTTCCTGCGCTACTCACAGCGTTAGGGTCAATCTTGTTTTTTATGGTTTTTCCAAAACAGTTTGATCCGCAAATGAGTTCGTTCTATGCTTTGACGCAGCCAGCGGTGGAATCGGGTCAAATTGCAGAGGATATGGTATCCACAATCGTCATTGCACAGATAATATTCGCAGTTACAGCAGCACCTTTTATAAATACAGTTTTTGCACTGGGCGAAGAAATAGGCTGGCGCGGATTTTTATACCCAGCGCTATGTAAAAAAACGTCAAAACCCAAAGCTATTTTGATAAGTGGTCTGATTTGGGGCATGTGGCACGCTCCTATCACTGCGATGGGACATAACTACGGCCTTGGCTATTGGGGCTATCCTTGGATGGGTATTGTAGCAATGTGTGTTTTCTGTGTTTCCCTTGGCGCTTTTGTTTCATATCTGACTGATAAAACGGGAAGTATTTGGCCTGCCGCCCTCGCGCACGGTGCAATTAACGCCTGCGGAGGTTTACCCCTATACTTCGTAAAGGATTCAACGCAGACATATCAAATCCTTGGCCCCGCAATCAGCGGTATCCTTGCGGGGATTCCATTATTATGCGTGGGTGTCGTTTGTATAATAAAGCTGAGGTCGGAGCAGGTGTCGGAACCATAGGCACACGATATGCCTTTGGGCGAAGTGCGAAGAAAGAGAGAATGTGCAGGATGAAGAAATGGGAAATATATGAATGGTCTGTTTTGTTGTTTTTTGTGGCAGTCCCACTTTCAGGAATATTAGTTGAGCTTTTGCTTATTGGCACTTCAGAAACATTCGTGGCTATTGCGTTTAAATGGTTTTTGTTTAGCGGCGTAGGGCTTCGTTTGGGCGGTGCGGGTATAAAACAAATTATGCAGCCACAATTTACAGCTAAAGAAATATTCAACATTGAAGGCGACGGCGCAACGCCCGTTGTACGCGAGTTGGGTTTTGCCAATGTTTGCTTTGCCGCACTTGCGGTCATTTCATTTTTTGTATCAAGCTTTAGAATACCCGCCGCTATTACCGGCGGTCTATATTTCGGACTTGCCGGGTTGCTTCATGTTTTCAAACCCAAAGATAGCGGCAAAGAAATATTTGCTATGGTTTCTGATTTTTATATCTTTTTCGTACTCTTAATATTGTTGATACTAATGTTATCATAAAGTTGTAACAGGAACGGTAAGGTGAGCTATTCAGTAGTTAGACTATGAGGTGCAAGATCAATCGGCAAGGATGGTGTAAATGAGAAAGATATTGCAGTTTGCAAAAATAATGAAGTATTTCGGATTGCTGGGATTACCCATGCTGATATCCGATTGGTACGTTTGGAAGTTATTTTGGCTGTTCTGGCTGTTTGGGCTGTTGGAGATTGCATTGACGTTTCCCGTTGTGGTGCAAAGTCTTTGCCAAATCACAGGAATGCTCTATGCACCAATAAAATATAAACCCCTGCCGGATAAAGATGGTTTTATTCCCAAGGTTAAATATTCCTTGCCCTTCGAGGGTTCATGGGCAGCAGTCAACGGGGGCGTGACAAAAGAAACTTCCCATTCATGGGACATACAAGCACAAAGGTATGCTTATGATTTCATTATACTGGAGCAAGACGGTAAAAGTTTTTCCGGAAGTGAAACTTCTGCATCGAGCTATTATTGTTATGGAAAGAAAATATTGGCTCCTGCCGATGGTATTGTTGTGGAGGTCAGAACCGACTGCAAAGATAGTAAAATCATGGGCAAAGGCAGTACAGACCCACTCATAAAAGATATACGAGGAAATTATATTATTATCCGCCATGCCGAAAACGAGTATTCCTTTTTGGCTCATTTACAGCCAAAAAGCATACTGGTAAGCGTAGGGCAGCGAGTAGAAAGGAAGCAGCCAGTCGCTTTATGTGGTAACTCGGGGAACATGTCAGAGCCACATTTGCATTTTCATGTACAGCGGGAAAGAGTGTCTTTATGTCCGCTGGCTTACCGATTCATTTTGAGAATATTGAAACTATCTCTTGCCCCGATTATTCTAAATATGACCCTCGATCCGTAAATAAAGAAGATCGAGTCAATTATGACTTTGTATCAAGAGGACAATGCGTGAAAAATGTTTGAACAACCTCCATTGGTCAGATACTTAACCTACGGGCGATAATGCGCATGAACATTATTTATATTAACAGTTAGGAACGATAACATGGATGAACTTTTAAAAGAAACAATATTACTTGACTATAAGAGCAAGAATATTCAAAGGCTGATTGATGAAAAGAGCTGGTCAGGACTTAATGATAAAGATAAAATTCTTTCGACATACAATTTTGTTCGGGATGAAATAGCCTTTGGCTATAATATTGATGATAATATTCCCGCATCGCAAGTTCTATCAGATGGTATTGGGCAATGCAACACAAAAGGTATTTTATTTATGGCATTATTGCGCGCGTTAGGCATTCCATGCCGAACACATGGCTTTACAATCTATAAGCCATTGCAAAAAGGTGCGATGAAAGGATTTGTTTATTTACTTGCCCCAAAGGAAATTATTCACAGTTGGGTTGAGGTTTATTATAATAACGAATGGCTTAACCTTGAAGGTTTTATTTTGGATATTGCGTATCTGAATAAATTGCAAAAAAAATTCCCTGAATGCGAAGGAACATTTTGTGGCTATGGCGTATCTACAAATGATTTCAAAAATCCTTCTATTAGCTGGAACGGCGGGAATACTTATATTCAAAACGAAGGAATTGCAAGAGATTTTGGGACATTTAATAGTCCCGATGACTTTTTTGCAAAACACGCTCAAGCCTTAAAGCCCATTAAGAAAATCATGTATCAAAAAGTTGGGCGGCACTTGATGAACAGAAACATTAAAAAAATAAGAAACAACAGTCAGGTATAGATTTCATTCGCAATAGTTTCCTATTGAGGCGATAAGGCGCAGTGAACATTATTTATATTTCCAATAGAAAACGGGAGAATGCAATGGACATCAACAATGGAATTAAAGATAATATTGAACTTGGAACAATGGGGGAAGTAGATGAGTTGGAAAAATTGTATAATGACTTAAATGATTATTTTCAATCTGGATTTAATTATCCCGGCTGGCTCAAAGGAATCTATCCTGTAAGAGAAACCGCAATAGCCGGAATAGCGGATGGAAATTTATTTACTTTAAAAATCAAAAACAGAATAGCGGGTTCTGTTATATTGAACCATAAACCAGAAGACGCATACGATCAAGTTACTTGGGGTGTTGAAGCACAATATAACGAAATAATTGTAATTCATACACTTGTTGTTCATCCTGATTTTATGAAACAAGGCATTGCGCAAAGACTAATAGACTTTGCAAAGGATTATGCGGTACAGCAGAACTCAAAAGCAATCCGTTTAGATGTTTCTATTCATAACACACCTGCAATATTGTTATATGAAAAATCCGGTTATAGACATGTAGGAACTGTTGATTTAGGCTTAGGGTATGAACACTTAATTTGGTTCAAATTGTATGAACTGATAATATAGCATTCTTTCGCAATATAATCTACGTTCATCTTCGTTTCCATGAGCGATATTATGACGTATCAATTATTATTTTCTTGGAGGTAAGATATGCTTGAGAAAGTGAATATTAAATCAGCTGTAAATGCTGTTGAAAAATTATATGTATACGATAAAGTTGGCAGGTTAAACGGTCATATACTAAGCGTTGTCAATTCTGTTTTTTGTAGTGAATATGTATGACCTTGTTATTCTTGACCTTATCGTTTTTGCTCATAGCAAAAAGGTAATTATTCCCGGTACGGAAGATATGGTAAGGGAATATAAAAATCCCATTCACCATATTAAGGGGGCTTGCAAAGGAACTATAATTGGAATCATTGCAGCTGCCCTTGCTGCTGGTATAGTCGTAATAATAGATAGTTTGGTCCAGTAGAGGCCTGTGAAACAGCGGCTTCTCATTAGCCTAATTGCTTCGCAATAGGTTCTAAAGGAAGAATATGAGTTATATCAATATAGCCGGATAAGACGAGCAAATACAATAGGGGGTAAGCACATGGGGAAACTAGATTTTATTATTATTGAAAATAGCGAGGACAAACTCATTTATGGGCTTAGGCAAAAGTCAAATGACAAAACGCAATCAAAAGATATTCCTCTGATCTCAAATAAATATTATGAAGTTGTTCATAAAAGAAGCGGAGAAGTAATACCTTTCTTTGTTGTTTCTAAGGACTATAATGAAAGTACAAAAGATTTTGAGCTTTTTATCGGTGGTTTACTTGAAAACAAGAATCTTGAATCATTCACAATCCCAAAAGGGTTGTTTGTGAGTGTTTCTATAAAACCCAAAATGGGGATTTTATGGGGATTATCTATTGGTGAAGCAAAGAGGACTTTTTATACGGATTGGCTTCCTAAATCAGATTATATGGCGTTAAATATGGAATACGAGTATCATACTGAAATCAGCAAAAGGAAAAATCCACAAATTGATATTCTTTTCGCTGTCAAGAAGCGTATGGATTAACTTAGTCTTGGTACGCATTAGTTTCCATTTGTGACGCAACAGGGCGATAAGGGGAATGTAGAGTATTTATATTATCATTACCACTTTTAGGAAAAGAAAAAAATGAGGAATTTCTACATGAACACCACTAAGACAGATTTATTTGAACAACTTTATAATGAACATATTACAAAAGTTTATAGGTTGGCGTTAGGATTGGTAAGAAACCCTTTTGATGCAGAAGAAATTACACAAGAATCATTTTTAAGGGCTTTTCGTTCCTACAATTCCTTTCGTGAGGATAGTTCTTTCTTTACTTGGATTTATAGAATTACGATTAATGTCGCAAATGACTATATGATAAAGAAAGAAAAAACAGCCGTTCAGAGTTTGGAAGATGCAGGGTATACTATTGACGAAATTATTGACCCTGACCAAACATCCGACCCTGAAACAGAGTTTTTGGAACATGAGACAAAAGTTATGTGCCTCCATTCTATCACAGAATGTTTAGAGGGGAATCAGAGGAAAATATTTTGTTTAGCTATTACCTTGGGATTACCCCAAAAAATAGTAGCAGAGATTTTAGAATGTCCTGTCGGAACGGTAAAAACAGCCTTGCACAGAGCTAAAAAGCGTTGGTTTGGGTATATGGAAAATAGGTGTAGTTTAATTAACAAATCAAACCCTTGTCATTGTAAGCAGTGGGTAAAGTTTGGATTGTCACAAGGTTGGTTTTCTTCTGACGAAGCTAAAAATATTAACATAGCTCCAAATCCTGTGTTGATAAAAGAAGTGCTGGATTTGCGTACATTGAGAGAGATTTATATAACACAATATTCGGAATCCGATACTGAGAATATAGCCGAGAGAATCAAGGCAGGCATCAAGAATAATGAATGGGATATTTTATCATAAATTATTCTGTAACCTTTTTATCTTTTCACGGTCTAACCTTATATAACGATAAAAGGAGGTTGCAGTATGTCTGTAAACGAAATCTTAGTAACCAATATGAAGCAAATTGAACCAATCCATGTAGCTCATCATCAGCCATATGAATTTGACCGATATGATGTGAGTGGCTTAGCACATGAAAACAAGTGTACCGTGACATTTTATTCTATTTGTCCGGGAAAATCAAATTATCCGTATCATTACCACACAGCAAATGAAGAAGTCTTTTATATTATCAGCGGACACGGATTGCTTGAAACGCCGACAGGCGAGTTATCCGTTTCGGCAGGTGATGTTATCGTTTTACCGCCATGCAAAGAAGGAGCGCACAGACTTAAAAACGATTCTGAAAGCGAAATGCTAACCTATTTGGACGTTGACACAAACAATCTTCCTGATACTGTTTTTTATCCTCATACGAACAAGGTTGGCGTTTTTGTAAAAAGCGAACGCCCCATTTTCTATATGCAAGATTCAAATGTTCCTTATTATGAAGGTGAATAGTTTAAGCATTATCTACATTCGCCCTTGTTTCCAAAGTTGCAAACTGAGGTAATCATACTTAGTTTATATTTCGAGCAAATCGGGGAGAGATTTTGATGAATACGATTTAGTAGTTGCAGCCGCAATGGCATCAGCCGTCTACGGCTTATGCGACAAGATAGATCATAAAAAATGAACAATCACGCATTATAGTGATAATCTTTGTCCCCCTTTGTCACTGATACGGGTTGGGGCAATAGTGAAAAAAGGAAGGAGCGTTTTTATGAACCTGCTTATTCGAGAAGTAACCGATTACGACTACGCTGCCATTTGTGCTCTTATGAACAATGATTTGGAATTGGGGTTAGATATCAAGACAGATGTTTTATCCGCACAAATTGGGCGGATGAATGCAAACGGAAACTATATCATTAAAGTCGCTGCGTATGATAATGAGATCGTCGGTTTTGTAGCAGCATATAAAACGCTCATTCTCGAAATGCCGAATGAATATATGAGAATGATTGGTTTGGTAGTTAAAAAACATCATAGGCGCAAGGGCATTGGAACGCAACTAATGAATACGGTCATCCAGTATGCCGTTCAAAATGATGTTGCTTATATCGCTTTGAATACACTTCCGAGAGCTATTGAAGATCAAGCCTTTTATGAAACGTTAGGGTTTGAAAAAAAATCGGTCTGTTATTCCAAAGCCTTATGCTAATTCGCCTTAGTTTCCGTGAGCGATATTATGACGTATCAATTATTATTTTCTTGGAGGTAGGATATGCTTGAAAAAGTGAATATTAAATCATCTGTAAATGCTGTTGAAAAATTATATGTATACGATAAGGTTGGCAGGTTAAACGGTCATATACTAAGTGTTGTTAATGTTGAAAATCGCACCTTAGATTTTCATATTCATGAGGATTCAGATGAATTGTTTTATGTAATTGAAGGCAGTTTTCATCTTGAAACCGATAAAGGTCTAATAAGAGTTGATGAAGGAGAATTTATTATTGTCCCCAAAGGGGTTAGGCATAGACCGGTAGTAAAATCACTGGCAAAATTTTTAATGATTGAATTGGAAGGCACGCTTAATAAGGAAAACAGTGGAGATTTATACGAAGAATAAATAAGTCGGTTCACCATTAAGGATAAGTTGAATTAATTGAGTTGTCTTTTGGAATAGAAGCCGGAAATATTTGACGTGAATGGAGTAAAATATGGTACTTTTTATTCAGTGCATTGTATTGTGTGTAATTTTCACGTTTTTAATATTACCACCACAATTCAAAAATCCATTGTCACAGATTACTTCCTATCCTCCTGCTATTCGCAATAGGGTAGCTAGTCTGCCTCAATATAAAGATATACTTGCGGTTACTAAGAAAAAGAATATCACACGAAAAATCATTGGAGCTCTTATAGCTGTAGTTGCTTTGGCTTTTCTGGCTTTCTTTTCTGGAAAGACAACTTTTATTCAAGCATTTGCTCATGTATTCATTCTGTTTTTTGTAGTGAATATGTATGACCTTGTTATTCTTGACATTATCGTTTTTGCTCATAGCAAAAAGGTAGTTATTCCCGGTACGGAAGATATGGTAAGGGAATATAAAAATCCCATTCACCATATTAAGGTGGCCTGCAAAGGAACTATAATTGGAATCGTTGCCGCTGCTCTTGCTGCTGGGATAGTCGTAATAATAGATAATTTGGTTCAATAGTAACAGCAAGATTTTAGGACGGTAGCTTCATTAATCTGATTGCTTTACATGATTTTTTTATGCGATTAAGCGCGATATGGTGAAGTAACTGAATCATTTAGGGGGCAACTGCATGAATGCAAAACGACAAGTTTTTAGGAAAAACATTATTTTCTTTTCGTTCCTGTTTTTCCCGTTTACAGTATTTTATTTTTCGCCATTCTTAATTATATGGGCAAGTACGTATGGTATCCTGTGCGGAAGCATGATTTTGTTTGCGATACAATTCCTGTCCTCACTTCTTTTTGGCCGCGCATTTTGCTCATGGGTCTGTCCCGGAGCAGGTATACAACAATGCTGTGTGGTTGTTACTAAAAAGAAAGCCAGAAATGGAAAAGCCCGTTTTGTAAAATACATAATCTTTGTTCCGTGGTTGGCGGCGATTGTTATTCTTTTATTTCGTGCCGGAGGCATCAAAATTATCGATCCGCTGTTTATGACAAATAACGGGATGCCTATGCTGGGCATAGAAGGTTATATTATTTATTTTGGGATTATTCTATTGTTTGTGATTCTTTCCTTAGTGCTGGGAACACGGACATTCTGCCACACATTTTGCTGGATGGCGCCTTTTATGGTTATTGGTACAAAGATAAAAGATAAGCTTGGGTATCCTTCATTACGATTACAAGCAAGGTCCGAAACGTGCACCGGATGCAAACAATGTACAAAGATTTGTCCTATGGGCTTGGATGTAGAACAAATGGTAAAGACAGAAAGCCTTAAAAACAGCGAATGTATTCTATGCGGCGAGTGTGCGGACATATGCCGCTTCAAAGCTATAAAATTAGGTTGGGGTAAAAAATCATAGGATTTATTTCTCCTTAGTTTCCAAAGTTGCTACAGATTAAGGTAATCACTTAGTAAATTTGCAACAATCGAATACATCAATTAGTAAAGAGCCAGACGCTAAGACGCAGAGCCGATAATTTGTGGAAGTATCCACAGTTATCGGCTCTTGTTATTTATAAAGCAAAGCAGATAGAACCCTATTTCAGCTAATAAAAAAAAGCTGCTGAAACGGGGCGATTCTATCTGCTTTTTTCTTTCGGCAAAAAATAAAAAAAGGGGGTGGTGCAGTGATTGCGGTCAATACCGACGAAACAGCAATATTTTTTACTTTACAACTGAATTTGAAAAATATAAATTCGGCATGGCAGCATTGCCCTTTGCCGTTACAACATTACTGACGAAAGGGTGATTACTGCCTGTGTGCCGTCCGCTTGATCAGCGGATAAGGAGTTGAAAATGTTATGGATGATTACATCCACAACATTAAGACGTCCCGATGTATTGGGTACGCTCCGAACGGACACACAGTACATAAGACACAGAGAGCGCCCCGCAAACCATGCGAACGCGGCGGACAAGCCCCCGGACGGGACGGTAAACCGCCGCCTGCCCGACGCTCCGCTCTCTGCGGACTTCTTAATGTTTATTACCGTCTTATGGCGGCCGATTTTGCGAATTATCGTAAAACCGGCCGCCTTTTTGTTTTTTTAAGCGAAGTTATTCTAAGCCGCTCCTTATCCATATACCGCTATACGGGCGGCTTGCCGGTCTTTCTTTCGGAATGGCAGTGCTTCGTCGCAAAGTACCCGTGAGTCCTTCTTTCTTCTGAATTTTTGAAGAAAGGAGGACAAGCCCTATGAAAAAACATAGGAAACAAAGGGTTTATGTAGACGGGCAGAAACATCTTGCTGATGTGCCTGTTGACGATGAATTGTACAAAGCGGACAACCATGCCGAGTACCAGCGCGCGCGGAGCAAGAAAAAGGACACTACGCTTCAAGATGAAATTCTTGCCGACGTAACTGCGGATGTCATGGAAGATTTCGAGGAAAAACAGCTTTTGGAGTGCTTATATAAAGCGCTGCGAAACCTAAACGAAAAAGAGCGTCAGTTAATAAAATATCTTTACTTTGACGGCTTTACCGAGCGGAAAACGGCAAAAATACTGGGTATATCCCAACAAGCGGTCGGGAAGCAAAGGCACAAGATAATCCAAAAACTGCGGAACAGCTTGATCGACTGGCTGTAACCGTAAAACTTCCCTCAACGGTTTTTGACGGAAATTTGTTGATGGAGCGTTAAATAGCGATGAAAAGGGAATCGTAATGATTTACCACGGTTCCCTTTTCCCTTGTGCAATTTGAGGAGGTGTTGCGAGCTTCGCTAAATTGCAAACGGATTAAATAAGAATAGGTAAGGAGATTTTTTCATGGACACAAAATTATCATGTACCATTACAGGACATAAGCCTCAACGGTTCAAATTCAAATACAATGAGCAAGCCCCGTTATGCCAAAAGATTAAGGCGGCGCTTACGGAGCAGATAAAGGCGCTGTATCAGAAAGGCGTAAAGGTTTTTTATGTCGGCTGCGCGGTAGGCGTTGACACATGGGCGGCAGAAATCATAATCGAATTGAAACAGCAAGCTGCTTTTTCCGATATGGAATTGTTCTGCGCGATCCCCTTTCCCGAACAATCCGATACATTCACAGCCGGTCAGAAAAAGCGGTATCAAAACATATTGAACCGTTGCGATAATAAAGAAATTATCAGCAGACACTACTCGCCCGTAGCCTATAAGCGGCTTAACTACCATATGATTGACAATACACAATACCTCATAGCCGTTTACGATCAGGACAGGAGCGAAGGTCGCGGCTTGGGGCAGGCGTTAAATTACGCTGTCAAACAGAATTTGCGAATAACCTTTATTCACCCCGATACAGCCGAGGCAAGCGAGTATAAAGCCGAATAAAAATTTACATCGGGAAGCTAAAAAAGGCGGTCACTTAACCAAGAGTGCCGTCTTTTTTATATTCTCCAAAAATATTTCTCTCATTTTGGTTGTCAAAAGGGCTGCGGATTAGGATTTATATTGAGGACATCTTTCGGCCCTCGCTGCACCTTGAAAATTTCATAAAAAGTGTAATGAGTACAACGCCGGCAGGACGGCGAAACCGAAAGCGATGAGCCGAAACGCGCTTGCGATATAGTTTACGGCTGTTACGCCCTGTGGTGGGGCGGATTGCAACGACTCCTGCCGGCTTTCATTATGGTACTTCTACCTTGAACGCTTCACCGCATTGGGTAGCCCGCTCGGAGAGGGGGAGAACGCACACCCGGTTTTGAGACAGAAACCGGGGCGGCTTCTATGGTCGCCTGCTTTGACTGGCAGGCCGCTTATTGCACTGTTTTTTTTATCCATAGAAATATGGAGCGATAGAAACCATGGGGCGGATTGCGTTTTTGTAATCTGACAGTTATGCAACCAAATCATCCGCCCCATTCTTGTGTCGCTCCACAAAAAGATTTAGGAGATTAACGGAGGGATACGAATATGAGCATTATCAATTATTTAACTGCGGATATACAAAACAAACTTTACGAGGCGGGGCTGTTAAAAAACGGTGAAATGGCGTTGATGGCTGCCGGCAACTGCGCCCTGCTTGAATATTTTACAGGTAAAAGCTACAGCTACCGGGCGGTGAATATCCACGATATGAAATCAAAGTATCTGTTTAACCGGCCGGCCCCTTTAAGTAAAGACAGATACAACCAAATAGCGGAGAAAATACTGCAATCGCCTGCAAACTATCTGCCGGACGGTGCCACGCCCAAAACCCGGAACGAACGGGCAATCAATCTGCTTTCATATATATTCACAGACATATTGCCACAGTACGATATGACTTTCCGGGATAAGCAGTACGAGCTTGCCATGGAGATTTTACAGGGCTTGCAGGATAACAAGCTGATGTTATGCGAGGCCGAGGTAGGCACGGGCAAAACTCACGCTTATATACTGGCAGTGACGGTGTACAACCTGTTCTCCGACAACAAAATGCCCACCGTCATATCCACCTCCACTATCGCCCTGCAAAAAGCCTTGACCGAGGAATACATCCCGCAAATATCCGGTATTCTGATGGAACACAAAATTATAGACAAGCCCCTGTCCTTTGTGGTGCGCAAGGGCAAATCCCATTATGTATGTGACGATAGGCTGAAAACCTACCGTTCATCCGTCCAAAATAATAAGCGCGGCGAGGAACAGGGATTATTGAATATCCTCATTGAGCTGTCGGCAGGGCGCGGGATCGACTTGGACGGCCGCCCTTTGACCCCTTATGTGAAAGACCGCATATGCGTTGCTGATTGCGGCGCCGGCTGCGCCCACAGCGATATATGCCGCTTTATGAGTTTTACTAAGATGTGCCTTGCGGCCCCGTGGGATTTTCAGATTGCCAACCACAATTATGTGCTGGCCGATATGTTAAGCCGTAAAAGCGGAAGAAAGAAGCTGCTGCCCGACGCCGGGATACGGATATTTGATGAGGCCCATAAGCTGCTGGACGCTGCAAGGCAGATGTACGGAGTGACTTTTTCCGAGGGCTTGATCCCCAAACTGGCACAATATGCGGCTCCCGACAAAAAGAACGGCAGCCGCAATACGGCTGAAGCGTTACGGCTTTGTTTTGAACTCATCCGGTACAACCGGGATCTGTTTGGTGAACTAAAAACGGGAGAAACACAGGATACTTCCCAAAACGCAGTACATTTCACAAAAAAATCTATACACTACATTAACGCTCTGATTAGCAATCTCAAACAGCTATCGGAGCTTTTTTATACCTCAGACCCGGCGGCCGTGAAGCGGTATAAGTCTATCCGGCGCGGCTGCGACCGTCTGATTGAAAGTTTGCAGACCTTTCTCAACCATGACGGGCATATCTGCTGGCTGGAAAAAACCGATAGCGGCAGTTACGCCCTGTGCGCCATCCCCAAGGCGCTGAATAAGCAGCTATATACGGATATATGGCGTATGACCCCGCCCTGCGTTCTGACTTCTGGAACAATGTCAGTAGGCGGCGATTTCAGCCATTATAAAGCGCAGAACGGCATAGACCATGTAAACGACAGCCGGGTATTTGAAACTAGCAAGCCGTCACCGTTTGATTACAGGCGTAACGCCCTGCTGTATATCCCGAATCATATGCCTTTCCCCGACAACAAGGACGAGGGCTACATAAGGGCGGTTACGGAGCAGATACGGCTGCTCATTCAGAAAATCCACGGACATACGCTGATACTGTTTACATCCTACCGCCTTATGGAGCGCGTGTACTATAACTTACAGCAGGCAAAGCTCCCGTTTCCCCTGTTCGTGATGAACCGTGGCAGGCTGGACGCCATAACCGCGTTTCGGAAAAGCGGAAACGGCGTGTTATTCGCCAGCGACAGCGCCGGTGAGGGCATTGACCTGGCCGGCGATATTCTGTCCGGCTTGATCGTGGTAAGGCTGCCCTTTCCCGTTCCCGACCCCATCATGGAATATGAACGCTCCCTGTACGGCGATATGGAGGATTATCTGCAAGATGTGATTGTTCCCGCCATGCTTATCAAGCTGCGCCAGTGGATCGGGCGCGGTATCCGGCGCGAAAGCGATACGGCGGTGTTCGCCATACTGGACAGCCGCGCGGGGCTTTATGGGAAGTACCGTGACGATGTGCTGAAGTCCCTGCCCGATATGCCGGTCACGGCCCGGATGGATGATGTGGGGCGGTTCATCCGTGAGAAAAAGGACAGCGCTTATTTTTTATGGTAGTTTTAACCGTAAGAGCTATCGCCATGAAAGCCGGTCTGTTTCAAGTCAGACCGGCTTTTTAAATTACAAAATAACCGTTTAATAAGGAGGTAAACCCATGCAAAATCTACTCGGTAACAGAAGCGGCTATGAAATGGGCGCTGTTAATATAGATGAACTGGCTGATATTCAGGATGTAATAATTGATACTACCCTGCCCAAAGAAGAACGCATACAGTCTTATCTGAAGCAAATCAAAAATCCGTATTGTTACAGGTGCGGCGATATGGTAGTCCGTGTTTCCTTTGCGAATACGGACGCGACCCTTGAGGATCGCATGAAGCAGTATTTATTGTCGGGCAGCCAAACAGCGATAATATAACGCTGTCCTGCTCAATATACAGTGTATACGCAAGTGCCGAACAAAAAATAACTTGGCCTGTCTGGACAAAGTAGACAATGAGTGATATAATTGCTTTTGGATTAACACGGCAATCCTAACATTCATGACAGGCTTTATCGGAAAGAATGTTAGGAGGACGCTATTATGCAGAACACAGAAACAATATGGAATGCTTATGGCTATACTCGTCTTTCCAAGGATGATAAAGAGAAAAACGAGAGCAACAGCATTAAGAACCAGCGGGACTTGATACTCGATTTTGTGAGTAGAAACCCCGCAATTTGCGTTATCGATATACTGGCTGATGATGGTTTCACCGGCGCGAACTTTGACAGGACAGCCTTTAAGGACATGATAAGCCACATAGAACAGGGCAAGGCAAACTGTGTCATTGTCAAGGATTTTTCACGGCTTGGGCGCGACCACATCGGAACGGGAAAGTACATTGAACGCTATTTCATGGAGAAAAAAGTCCGGTTTATCTCTATAACCGACAACTATGACAGTCTGACAGCTGATATGTCCGACAGCAACAACAGCCTAATCGTTCCGTTCAAGAACATAATCAACGAGGCTTTTCTTGAGGATATTTCCACGAAAACAAAATCGCAACTGGAAATCAAGCGGAAAAACGGCGAATTTGTATGTAACTACGCCGTTTACGGCTATTTGAAATCGGACAATAGGAAGCTGGTGGCTGACGATTATGCCGCCGAAATTGTCAAAGGTATTTTTGAGTATAAAATGAACGGCTACAATGAACAGCAGATAGCCGCCATACTAAACGCAAAGGGCGTATTGCCGCCCTCGGAATATAAAAAATCATTGGGGATTGCCTACAATACCCCGTTTGCCGTGAAAGATAAAACCCTATGGTCTGTAAACGCTATAAAAAGGATTTTATCAAACAGGGTGTACATCGGTCACTTGGAACAAGGCAAGCGGACTAAGGCAAGCTACCGGATGACAAAATTCTTTTACAAGCCGCAAGAGGACTGGATTATCCACGAAAACGACCATGAGCCGATTATAGCCACAGCGGACTTTAATCTCGTTCAGGAGCTTATGTCAAAGGACACGCGCATAACGGCCAACAGCGAGCAGCTTCATATGTTTTCCGGCTTTGTTATGTGCGGTGGCTGCGGCCAGCCCATGATTATCAAGACCGTTAAGAAAAACGGCAGGAGCTATGTGTATTTTATATGCTCGACCCATAAAAAATTCGGCTCCTGCAAGAATAACAGCATAAGCGACAAGGCTATCGGGAAATTCGTACTGTTTTCCATCAAACAGCAGATTGCAAGCCTTTTATCGGCGGACGCCATGACCGGCAGCCTTGGAATGGATACGCTTCAAAGCCGCCAACAGCTTGCGATAGAGGGCATGATTGAAAACAACCTCAATATAATCCGTGAAAACAAAGATTATATTGTCAAGTCCTATGAGCATTTTGTGGACGCCGTTATCACGGAAACGGAATACACCATGTTCAAGGCGAATTTCAATAAACAGATTGAAAGCGCCGAGAACGCTATTGCCAATCTGCAAGAACAGAGCGGCAGGCTAAAAGACAGCGCCCACAACAGAACTCTGATGGAGAAATTCATAGAGCATGAGAATATAACCGAATTAAGCCGCAGCATAGTTGTCAACTTGATTGAGTGCATTACCGTGTACGGCAGTAAGGATTTTGAAATCCGTTTCCGCTATTCGGGTGAGTTTGATTGTATTCATGCCGCCCCATTATCCAACCGCCAGCAGACTTCCGAAAGGTCGGTGATATAGGATGGCACGAAAAAGCAGGAAGCTCACGGAGCTTGAAATTCAGGAAAAGAAAGCTGTCGTATATGACACATGGGTATACTCAAGGATTTCAAACGAAAGCGATAAGGCCGAGGATTCAATCGAAAATCAAATTGCAATCGCTAAAGACTATGTCAGCGGAAAGAGCGATTTGTTATTTAGCGGTACATTCACCGATTTAGGATATTCGGGAACAGATTTTGACCGGCCGGACTATGAAAAAATGCTGTCCGGCATACAGAGCGGTGAGGTGCAATGCGTTGTCGTAAAAGACTTATCAAGGCTTGGCCGGACTTATATCGAAGTCGGGGAATTGCTGTTTGATACGTTTCCGGCATACGGAGTCCGCTTCATATCGGTAAACGACCGCTACGACAGCTTTGATGAAAGCGCCGGCAGGCAAAAGCTACTGATACTATTCAAAAATCTTGTAAATCATATGTACAGCAAGGATTTGGGCAAGAAAATCAGATCGTCTTTCGCTGTCAAACAGCAAAAGGGCGAACTGCTCGGCTCCATGCCGCCATACGGTTATCTATTCACGGTCAATGGCAAGAGGAAACACTTGGAGATTGAGCCGGAAGCGGCAAAAATCGTAAAGCAGATTTTCGATTTACGGCTTCAAGGGTTAAGCACAATCAAGATTACTGAGTACCTAAACGCCAATAACATCCCCACCCCCGGCTTACATTACTACCAAATCGGCGTATTGACCCACGAAAAGTACGCCGCAAGCACCGTGTGGCAGAATAACTTTATCGGCAAGCTGCTTATCAACGAGGTATATACGGGCAGTCAAGTACAGGGAAAATATGACCGCAACGGTAAAAAGTACGTTGAGAAGCCTAAAAGTGAGTGGATAATACACAAGGATGCCCACACGGCTATTGTGGACGAAACGCAGTTTGAAGCGGTACAGCGGTTGATTGCCGAGGCAGGCAGGAAATACAAAAAGCAGGGGAACAAGCTGGACGAAAACATTTTTGTGGGTAAGGTTTTCTGTTCAAGGTGCGGCAAAGCGGCGAAACGTGAATACTACCGTGGCAAAAACGGAGTAAAATACCGTTTTCATTGCCGTTATTGCGACGCCGAACTGCGGCGTACAATGGGATTGGAAACTATCAAGCCCGTCGCGCTGGAAAGCATGGAGGCCGTCGTAACCGGAACTATACAGGCGCAGATAAACGTATGCTTAGAGATTGACGGATTGCTGGAAAAAGTATCGCGCTCCACTGTTGTTACCCATAAACGGCATAATCTTATACAAGAACGGGATAAATTCATAAAGGCGGGTAACAGAGCCGAGGAAATGCTTTCGGCGGCATATGCACATCACTTGAACGGAGTCCTTAACGGCGGCGAATTTGAGCTTGCGAGGACAAAATTTGAAAAAGACAAGCAGACTGCGGCGGTCAGCCTTGCGAGGGTTGAGCAGGAATTATCGGGATATGAACTGGACGAAGTACGAAAAAATGACTATCTGGCTAACTTCCGAGCCTTTAAGGGCTTTGGCAAACTTGACAAGGCCATTATGGACGCACTTGTTCTCAGGATTGATATAACGCCGCTCTCAAACGAAATTGTTGTAACGCTCAATTTCAAAGACAGCTTTGATAAATTGGAAAAGCTGATGAAAGAAAGCGGGGTTATGACGAATGTATGCTAACAGCCGTGCCATGGATTATGCAACCCGTACAGCAGATTATATTATTGGCAATTATCTGCGTATTTCAAAAGAGGACGATACCAAAGACGAGAGCAACAGCATAACGAACCAAAGGGCGTTGATAAATAGCTATATTTCATCCCATGCGGAATACAGAAATGCCAAAATCATCGACTATGTTGATGACGGAAAAAGCGGAAGCCATACAGACCGTGAAGCGTATCAGAGGCTTATGCGCGACGTAAAAAACGGCACTGTGAACTGCATTATCGTAAAGGATTTATCAAGAATCGGCAGAAACCTTATCGAAGTTGACGATCTGCTGATGAATTATCTTGTGACTTTCAATACAAGGTTTATCGCAATCAACAACAGCTACGACAGTTTCCTGCACCCTCTGTCAAACCTTGAATTGGCGGTCATTAACCTTGCCAACCAGCATTATAACAAAGATCTTGCCGTAAAGTCCATTACGAGCAAGCATGTCAAAATGAAAAAGGGCGAATATCTTAGCTGTTTCGCCTTGTATGGCTATCAGAAGTCAAAGACCGAAAGAAATAAGCTCGTCGTTGACGAGGAAGCCGCTGGATACGTTCGGATGATGTATTCGCTGGCGATAGACGGAAATTCCGCTACGGAAATAGCGAAAGTCATTAACGCGCAGTGCATCCCTACGCCGAGCGAATACAAGAAGCGGCACGGCATTAGGGGCGGCTGGGTAACGATTGACGAGGATTATCATTTTTGGAACAATACCCTTGTGCGCCGGATATTGCTTGACGAACGCTATACGGGCAAAGGCATTACGAATATGTATAAGGTAAAAGTACCCGGAAAAAAGGTAGTGGAACACCGGCCTAAAGATGAATGGATAATTGTTCCCGACGCACATGAGGCTATTATATCCGAGGGCGAGTTTCAAAAGGCGCTTGCGTGTCTGAACAGGGCGAGGTATAAGGATACGCCAGCCGACCACATCTTTTATAATAAAGTGAAATGCCCCGTATGCGGCCATACCATGAAGAGGTCAGGCAAATACAATCCGCATTTCAAATGCGGAACGAGCCTTTTCACAGACCATTATAATTGTACTCAATGCTCCGTATCGCAAGCGGATATTGAAAAAGCTGTTGTTAAGTCCATAAAGGCTTACTCGGCAGCACTCATTGAAAGAGAGGAATTGAAGCTATCCGCTATACAACAGGCTAACCTATCACGCGCCGAGATTGAGGGCAGGATTAAGGCCGAGGAAAAGTCTATCCGGCTTTTAGAGGATTCCATTACTAAAAACTTCACGGCATTGGTTTCGGGAAAAATGTCACAGGAGACTTTCCTCTCCAAAAAAGAGATCATCAATAACACGATTGCCCGGAAACAATCGGAACGCCAAAGGCTCACCGAATGTCTGCAAGCAATTACTGTGGGGAAAAGTGCGATTGATGAAACCCTTGCAGAGCTGCGGACATTTGAGAAAATCGAAGAACTTGACCGAGATACCGTTGACTTATTGGTCGAAAAAATTATCGTCTATGATGAACAAAAGATAGAGATTGTTTGGGCAGATAAGTATTAACGAGCCTGTTTGAGCGCATCGGGTATAACTATCCGGTGCGCTCACTTATTTTTTGAGAATAATTTGTAAAAAAAGTTAGTTCTTACTTGACACATTCGTAGATATCAAGCGTCGTTGTTATTGTACTATGCCCCAGGAGCTCCTGAACCACCTTCGGGGGAATGCCATTCTCAAGCGCCCTGGTAGTGAAAGTATGGCGCATGGTATGGGATGAAAAATGG